>ERZ779746.5-NODE-5-length-290122-cov-20.793055_pt1 | contig 290122 bp, 216 predicted proteins | sample MGYA00511888_ERZ779746 | MGnify/ENA primary metagenome ERZ779746 (study PRJEB29588, sample SAMEA1964695) | human gut metagenome | biome: human gut; feature: human-associated habitat; material: faeces | place: Denmark | collected 2008/2010 ... | reverse complement strand
GGTAGCGAAATTCCTTGTCGGGTAAGTTCCGACCTGCACGAATGGTGTAATGATCCGGACACTGTCTCAACCGTGAGCTCGGTGAAATTGTAGTATCGGTGAAGATGCCGATTACCCGCAACGGGACGAAAAGACCCCGTGAACCTTTACTGCAGCTTAGCATTGCGACCGGTCAACGGATGCGTAGGATAGTCCGGAGGCGAAGAGTCAGTCACTCTGGTGATTGAGGAGCCGACGTTGAAATACGGACCTTCCTTTGATTGGTCCCTAACGCGCGGAGCGCGGACAGTGCTTGGTGGGTAGTTTGACTGGGGTGGTCGCCTCCAAAAGCGTAACGGAGGCTTCCAAAGGTTCCCTCAGCCCGATTGGTAACCGGGCGAAGAGCGTAATGGCAAAAGGGAGCTTGACTGGGAGGCCGACAAGCCGAACAGGTAGGAAACTAGGGCATAGTGATCCGGCGGCACTGAATGGAAAGGCCGTCGCTCAAAGGATAAAAGGTACTCCGGGGATAACAGGCTGATCCCTCCCAAGAGCTCATATCGACGGAGTGGTTTGGCACCTCGATGTCGGCTCGTCACATCCTGGGGCTGGAGAAGGTCCCAAGGGTTGGGCTGTTCGCCCATTAAAGTGGCACGCGAGCTGGGTTCAGAACGTCGTGAGACAGTTCGGTCTCTATCTGTTGTGGGCGAAGAAATTTGCGGGGATTTGGCATTAGTACGAGAGGACCGTGCCGGACCGGCCGCTGGCGCACCGGTTGTTCCGCCAGGAGCACCGCCGGGTACCCAAGCCGGGCAAGGATAAGTGCTGAAAGCATCTAAGCACGAAGCCCCCCCCAAGATAAGATTTCAAAGGGCCGTTGAAGACGACGACGTAGATAGGTTGCAGGTGTAAAGGCAGCAATGTCAAAGCCAAGCAATACTAATAGCCCGAGAACTTCCGGGAAAAGCAAGACGTATGGGTGATCGGTTCAAGAAAAAGGGGAGAAGTAAGAGTGAGGGAGAGTCACCTTTCCAAGGTCAACACCTTAAGCCACACTGTTGTGTCGGAGAAAGACTCCGCGAGACAGGAAAAAAGAAGAAGTCAAAAAGACAGCGAAATAAAGGCGGCAATAGCGCCGGGGATCCACCTCTATCCATTCCGAACAGAGAAGTTAAGCCCGGTCACGCCGATGGTACTGCGCAAGTGGGAGAGTAGGTAGCTGCCAACTTAGCCCTCGGAAGGACGAAGAGTTCATCCGAGGGATTTTTTTGTTTATACGGCACAGCCGGTAGAAATGAGTTAGTCCTGGTCGACTAGGAGTTTTTTCAACTATTTTCATCCTGAATTTTGTCGGCTAGGCCAACAATCACATAAGAAGTGTTGTATGAAGCATGGGGGCAATAAGTAGAGTAAAGATATAGTAAGATATATCTTCCTTTTTGACGTACAATGATGTTAGGAGAGGATGGGATAGTTATATATACAAAGTTTGCAAGTATGCTTTCAGGCGTGAGATGTGCTTACTATAATACTTTGCGAGTATTTTATTAATTGATGGTGTAGCAGTGATGTTACGTAATTCATATATTGGCGTAAGTAGTGTATAATGTAGTAAAAAAAGAAGTAAAAGTTTGCTTAACACAAAAAAGCGAGCTATCTTTGTGGTCGCAAAATGCGAAAGTAGCTCAGTTGGTAGAGCATAACCTTGCCAAGGTTAGGGTCGCGGGTTCGAGTCCCGTCTTTCGCTCCATTCGCCCGGATGGTGGAATGGTAGACACGAAGGACTTAAAATCCTTTGACCATTGCGGTTGTGCGGGTTCAAGTCCCGCTCCGGGTACAGGCCGGCAGTCAGCTTATGTTGACTGCCGGTTTGTTTTTGCAGGTGAGGTATAAAAGCTCGATTTCAAACAAAGGGGAGGCGTTGGTTGTTAGAGCAATAAAAATATATTGCTATGCGACGTTTATTTGCTATACCGTTAGGTATAATTTTGTGTTTGTTAGTAGGCTTGACAGCTTCTTATTTTCAGGCAGAAGCTCTTGCTGTGTGGTATCCCATGTTGCAAAAACCTCTATTGATGCCGCCTAATATGGTGTTCCCATTTGCCTGGGGAATACTGTATGTGTGTATGGGTATCTCTTTTGGGCTTGTTCTCTCATCTTCTGTAAAGGACAAGATGGGTGTGGTTTTGCTTTTCGTGTTGCAACTTTTGCTCAATTTTGCATGGAGTTGGCTTTTCTTTTATTGGTGCAATCCCACGTGGGGGCTGATAGACATAATCTTGCTCGATGTTGTGGTTATACTCTATATACTGCGTAGTTATAGGGTTAGCAAGGCCGCTTCGTGGCTTTTTCTTCCCTATATTTTATGGTTGCTTTTTGCCACTTACCTCAATGGGTATGTTTTTTGGTATAATTAATAGGTTGGTTTTGTCTTCTGGCAAAAAGCACGCGGGGGAGCAACAGTATTTTGGTTGCTCCCCCGCTTAATTTTGAAAAAGCGTCTCTATTGTTATGCTTGCTTCAAGGTATTGCCTGGCAGGATGTTATATAGAAATTTCGAGTACCTCGAATTTTATGATTCCTGCAGGAGCAGCAACCTCAACGATATCGCCGACATGTTTGCCCAGCAATGCCTTGGCAATGGGTGTAGCTATCGATATTTTTCCGGCGCGAAGGTCGGCTTCGGTTTCCGATACGATAGAGTATTTCATGGTCATACCGTTTGCTACATTTTTTATCTTTACTGTATTGAGCAGTTGTACCTCGGTTGTATTAAGCTTGCTGTCGTCTATGATACGTGCATTTGCAATGAGGTCTTTCAGTTGCGATATGCGCATTTCCAGCATACCCTGAGCCTCTTTAGCGGCATCATATTCGGCATTCTCCGAGAGGTCGCCTTTGTCGCGTGCTTCGGCGATGGCGTGTACTACTTTAGGGCGTTCCTCGCTTTCGAGGCGAGTAAGCTCCTCTTTGAGCTTTTTCAGACCGTCTTCGGTCATGTAATTGAAAGCCATGTTTTCCTTTTTATTTTTAGGTTAATAATTTACTTTGGGAGCCTTTTATTGAGGCATAATATAACAAAAAAGAAACCCCGCCGTTGCGTGACCGGGTCTCCTTTTCATTGTATTGTAAGGACAAAGGTAGAAGCTAATTTTGACTTTTGCAAATCGAAAAGCAAAATTTTTGCATCTGTTTTATCCTTTTTTAGTCGAATATTTTACCCAATTCTTTTTCCAGTTCGTCATCACTTGTCGGACGTATAAACTGTTCGCCATTGTCGACAATAATAAAACATGTAGGTAATGACTGTATGTTATATAATTGTATGAGCGATGAGTAAAGATTTTCTGTATCATGTACACATATCCACGGTAAATTGTCGGCCGAAACTTTCCAATGATGTTCGTCAATGTCGAATGATACCTGGTATATCTCAAAGTCCCGAGCATGATATTTTTTGTAGAGTGATGCCAAAAGCATATTATATTCGGGTGAATATTCGTAACCATAGGCTGTGAAGTCGAGTAATACCACGTGGTGTTGTTTTGTGAGGTCAGAGAGTCTTTGTTCATGGCCTTGGATATCGTAGAGGGCAACATCTATAAAGTCTGTTTGGGGTAGCGAGTCGGTGTTGATACGTTGGGATTCTTGTCGTTCGGCACGCAGTGAAACGATGCCTTGTAAGGCCAAGTTATGCAGGTATTCTGTGCGGGGCTCGCCTGGAGCGTACACGTCGTGAGCAGTAGCTACAGCTGCAATAATACGATTGTCGGCTTGGTCGAAAGTATCGAAGATGGGTAGTCCGTTCACTTGTTGCATCACGATAAAGTATGCAACAGGCGACGACGGAGCTTGCAGTATCAGCTCGGTCATCTTGCTTTTATAGGCTTGCAGACTATCGGTAAATTCGGCACGCAACTGCGACAGGTTACTCCCGTTGGTGTTTTGCATCAATCGGTTTACTTGCGTTTTCAGTTGTGCACCAGCTAAAGACACCTGCTGCATAAGGCGGCAATCGTCGCTTCCTTCTATGGTATATTGAGAAGAAAAGCCTTCTTTTGCGCCGGTGTATCGTATAACTGTCACAGTACTATCGACCAATAAGTTGACGGCATCGTTTCCCAATCGTAATCGGTAGAACTCGGGATGTTGGCCTATAGCGTGTTTGAAGTGGAACGTACCATCGTCGGGAAGTATTACAGAATCTACAACCGTGACGGGTGCAAGTGTGTTGTTTTCTAAATAGAGCGTGTCTCCAGCTGCGCCGTTTACCGTGCCTTCTATTGTAAAGTTGCGGTTGTTGCAGCTTGTGGCTGCCAGCAGTGCAGCTATAAAGGCCAAGCCTATTATATTTCTCATTTTCATGTTCATGGTGTATTGTGTTATTTAATAGTTATAGTTGGTCTTTCATATGTATGGAGAGAAAAGAGAACTTGCTCTTTTTGTTATAAGCACCACAAAAATACTCATTTTCTGAGAATATATGCACCTGTACCGTCAAAACAGCAGTATTGTTTCCTATTGGTATTGTTGTATGCTCCCTTTTGTCAATATTGAATTTATTTTGGCAAACGAGTGGAGGAATATACTTTCTTCTAAATAGATTTTATATATTTATAAGTTATACTTCTATATCTTCGCCGCTCCTTTATGACATAGTCGTAGAACTGTTTATGCGACCTTGCTTGTAAAACAAGGCGTTTAGTCTATATTTTTTTGTTCTTTTAAATATAGCCGTTTTATCAGTCGGCAAGCCTCTTCGAAACCTATGTAGTCGGTATTTATCATGAGGTCGTATTTATGGGGGTCGCTCCATCGTTCGCCGGTATAATATTCGTAGTGTGTGGCACGATTGCGGTTGACTCGTCGTAACTCGGTCTCGGCCTCATCTGGTTTTACACCATAATCATCTATACAACGACGAATGGCATTCTCTTTGTCGGTATAGCAAAATATACTGATTACGTGAGGACGTTCTTTCAAGATAAAGTTTGCCAAGCGACCTATGATGATACAAGTACCTTGTGAGGCTATTTCCTGTATAATTTTGCTCTCGGCCACAAAGAGTATGTCGTCGCGCGATAAGCTTGTTTCTATGGGAGTACTATAATTTTGTATGCACTTCAACCAAAACGAAGGTATCGATTGTTCGTTTTTTCTGATATAGTTTTCGTCCATGCCACTGTTTTGTGCTGCCAAATGGATGAGAGATTTATCGTATAATTTTATGCCTAATTCTTTGGCAAGCATTTCGCCCAGCAGGTGACCTCCGCTGCCAAATTCACGGGCTATGGTTATAATTGTACCGCTGGCAGTGGTTTTGAGTGGAGAGATAGTAGATTGTGGTGTTATCAGACAATCGAGAAATCTCAGATAAGGAGTTATGAAGTGAACAATAGGACCTACGGCAAGCGCGGCGATGACAGTTCCCTCGCGAACACCTTTTATGCCCGACATGAAAGCTATCGAGAGAGCGCATGCTATTACTACCTGTGATATATCGAATGCCAGTTTTGTGTAACCAAAATCTTTATGAAAGCGGCGAGAAATTACTTGTACAAGGTATTCGCCGCTTGCCATTGCAACATTGGCCTTTACTTCAATGGCAATACCTACTGCCAAAATAAAACAGCCGGCAAATAAGCTGATGAGTTCCCATAAGTATGTTGTGGGGGCAAGCCAAAACAGCATGTTCATAGACCAATCGATAAACGTACCAAAACATAGCGATATGGGTATCTGTAACAAAAATATACGGAGGTCGTTCTTGAAGTCGTCACGAGTCATCAATATAGTTTCCAAAGCCACAAACAATAGATTTACGATAATAGTCCATTGTCCCATAGTTAGAGGAGTAAACATGCTCAATACAAAATTTACGCTGGTAATAGGAGAAGTACCCAGCATTGCTTTGGTAATGAAAGATACTCCGAAAGCGTTGATAAACAAAGATATAAGAAACAAGATGTAACGATTGACAAGGTATTTGTTTGTTAAAAATCCTTTTTTCATAACAGATTCTTTTATGATATAGCAAGCATCGTGATAAAAACATTCTCTATTGCACTCATCGCAGGAATATGCTGAATGCAAGCAGGTAGGAAGAATCATATTGTCATGGTCTCCAAATGTGATGATTGTCTGATGGGAGAGAAAATGGCAAAAGTCTCTTCACGAGTATTTGCAGTAAAGTTAGCGTAAAAGTATGAATATTGCAAGACTACCCGCAGAAAAGCCTTTTTCGAGGGAAAGTGATGAAAATTTATATTCTCTTAATAATATAGATAGTCTTATATTTTTCTTTCATACTCATAACGTTGCATCCGAAAAATGTTTACCTTTGCATGATTTTTAATGGATAAGAAAAATAGATTTATGAATGTTGTAAAAAAGACCATCGATTTAGGTGATGGGCGTACTATTACCATCGAAACCGGCAAGCTGGCGAAGCAAGCCGATGGTGCCGTAGAGGTACGTATGGGCAATACCATGCTGCTGGCAACGGTTTGTTCTGCCAAGGAGGCAGGCGAGGGCGTCGATTTCATGCCTTTGCAAGTAGAGTATAAAGAGAAATTTTCAGCTTTCGGTCGTTTCCCTGGAGGCTTTACAAAACGCGAGGGTCGTGCTTCGGACTATGAAATTCTGACGGCTCGTCTTGTAGACCGTGTGTTACGCCCGCTTTTCCCCGATAATTACCACGCCGATACATTTGTCAATATCATCATGTTCTCGTCTGATGGCGTAGACATGCCCGATGCCCTTGCAGGTCTTGCAGCTTCGGCAGCATTGGCAGTATCAGATATACCTTTCAACGGACCTATTTCTGAAGTACGTGTAGCGCGTATCGATGGTAAGTTCCGTATCAATCCTACCTTCAAAGAGCTGGAGCGTGCCGATATGGACCTCATGGTAGGTGCCACCTACGAAAACATCATGATGGTAGAGGGTGAGATGGATGAAGTTTCGGAGCAAGATTTGCTCGAGGCGCTCAAAGCCGCTCACGAAGCTATCAAGGTACATTGCCTTGTACAAAAAGAGCTCGCCGAAGCTGTGGGTTCTACCGTAAAACGTGAATATTGCCACGAAATAAATGACGAAGAGTTGCGTGCCGATGTAAAGGCAAAATGCTATGACAAAACTTACGCTGTAGCACGCCAAGGCAATGCCGACAAACATGCCCGTCAGGACGCTTTCGATGCAATATGCCAAGAGTATATAGATGCTCTTCCTGAAGAGGAGCGCGAAGAGAAGGAACCGCTAGTAAGACGTTACTACCATGATGTAGAAAAAGAGGCCGTACGTCGTTGCATACTCGATGAAGGTATCCGTCTCGATGGTCGTACCACTACGCAGATACGTCCTATATGGTGCGAGGTAGATTATTTGCCAGGTCCTCACGGTTCGGCTGTATTTACCCGTGGTGAGACGCAAGCTCTGGCAACCGTTACATTGGGTACAAAACTCGACGAGAAATTACTCGATGATGTATTGAACCAAGGACACGACCGTTTCTTGCTTCACTACAACTTCCCGCCTTTCTCTACTGGTGAAGCCAAAGCTCAACGTGGTGTAGGCCGTCGTGAGATAGGACATGGTAACCTTGCCAACCGAGCTCTCAAACGTATGATACCGGCCGATTATCCCTATTGTATCCGCGTAGTATCGGATATACTCGAGTCGAACGGTTCGTCGTCGATGGCTACTGTATGTGCCGGAACATTGGCATTGATGGATGCCGGTGTGAAGATAAAGAAACCCGTATCGGGTATTGCCATGGGATTGATTACCGATAACGAGAAATACGCTGTCCTCTCCGATATCCTTGGCGATGAAGACCACTTGGGCGATATGGACTTTAAGGTAACGGGTACGCGCGATGGTATTACAGCAACCCAAATGGATATCAAGTGCGACGGATTGTCGTATGAAATATTGGAGAAAGCCTTGATGCAGGCTCACGAAGGTCGTATGCATATTCTCAATATTCTTACCGATACGATTGCCGAGCCGCGTGCCGACCTCAAGCCGCATGCTCCGCGTCTCGAAACTATGGTGATACCTAAAGACCTTATTGGTGCTGTAATAGGCCCGGGCGGAAAGATTATACAAGGCATACAAGAAGCAAGCGGTGCTGTTGTAACAATAGATGAGATAGATGGCGAAGGCCACATCGAAATATCGGCTCCCGACCGCAACTCTATCAACGAAGCTATACGTCGTATCAAAGCTATTACCCAACAACCCGAGGTTGGTGAGGTATATACCGGTACGGTGAAATCGATACTTGCTTTTGGTGCATTTGTTGAGTTTATGCCCGGAAAAGAAGGCTTGCTCCACATCTCTGAAATAGGTTGGAATCGTCTCGAAAATATGGAGGCTTCAGGCATTCACGAGGGTGATGAGGTAACAGTGAAACTTCTCGAGATAGACCCGAAGACTGGCAAGTTCCGTCTTTCTATGCGAGCTTTGCAACCCCGTCCCGAAGGCTACGAGGAGCGCCGTGAACGTCGTAATGACCGAGGTGAACGTCGCGACCGCCGTAACGACAAGGGCCAGCGTCGTGAGCGTCGCGAGAACCATAACGAAGAATAAATAAATATTGTACTGATAGCAACGCCTCCCGGCAATTTCGGTTGCGGGGAGGCGCTTTTTTATGTGTGAGACAGTAAATAATCATAATCGCCGGTTATTACATTCTCTATCGGTGGTGTTGTTTATATTGGTCATTACATGGCATGTATCATAATGCAATGATGTGCCTCTCGCATAAGCCAAAAAGATGATAAAAAAGGTGAGATTATTTTCTTTTATAGTATCTTTGTCTTGTCAAAAAATGTCAATAATTTTTTAAGTGAACCCATAAGGTATGAACATGAAAGAGAAACTGAGAAAAGCATTTCCTTATATTGTTTCGGTGTTGTTTTTTATAGTAGTATCATATGCTTACTTTACCCCTGATATTTTCGAGGGTAAGGTGCTGTTTCAGCAAGATATACAGCAAGGTATAGCTTTAGGCGAAGAGACCAGGGCATTTAAGGAGGCTACCGGTGAGACATCGAGATGGACCAACTCGGCCTTCTCGGGAATGCCTACTTTCCAGATTTCACCATCCTATTCATCATATCCTGTGATACGGTTTCTCGACCATCTCTATAGCTTGTGGATAGCATATCCGGCATCATTGGTATTTATTATGCTCACCGGATTCTTTATTTTCATGTTGTCTATGGGGGTCAAGTGGCATTATGCCGTGATAGGAGCAATAGCTTATGCCTTTTCTTCTTATTTTTTCATTATTATCGAGGCCGGGCATATCTGGAAGTTTATCACGCTTGCCTATATACCGCCCACATTAGCGGGTATTGTCTTGGCATATAAGGGACGGTATTGGCTGGGTGGTAGCATCGCTGCACTATTTGCTACGTTGCAAATAGCATCTAATCATATACAGATGACTTATTATTTCCTTTTTGTTATCGTTGCCTTTGTGATTGCTTTTGCAGTGATACTGGTACGGCAAAAGGAGATGCCGCGGTTCTGGAAGGCAAGTGGTGCGCTTGTTGTTGCAGCCATACTTGCTGTGGGTGCCAATTTGCCCAATTTATATCATACTCAAAAATACAGCAAAGAGACCATGCGCGGAGGACATTCTGAACTGACATCCGAGAAGAGCGACGAGAATACGTCCGATGGACTTAATAAGGATTATATCACGCAATGGAGTTATGGTAAAATGGAGACTTTCTCGTTGTTAATTCCTAATATAAAAGGTGGTGCATCGGGTTTGTTATCTTCACAGAAAGCAGCCGTAGATGCGGCTCCGGCGCAGGTACGTCCATATCTTTCGCAGGTAAATAGCTATTGGGGCGACCAGCCCGGTACCTCGGGGCCTGTATATGCGGGGGCAATCATATGCATGCTGTTTATCTTGGGGTGTATTACGGTGAAATCGCCAGTGAAGTGGGCTTTGGTAGTTGCAACCCTTTTGTCGATATTGTTGTCTTGGGGTAAAAACTTCATGCCGCTTACCGACTGGTTTATCGACTATTTCCCGATGTATAATAAATTCCGTACGGTGTCGAGTATCTTAGTCGTAGCCGAGTTTTGCATGCCGGTATTGGCAGTACTGGCGTTAAAGCAGCTGATAGAAAATCCCGATAAGAGTCGTCGTCCCTTCTATATTGCAGCAGGTATTACTGGTGGTATAGCCCTCTTGGCTTATCTTTTCCCTGGTATCTTCGGGCCGTTTATGAGTATCTATGAGTTTGATATGGTAGACAATGAGCCAGCATTGGCTCAGCTTTTTGCCGGTATTGAAGAGGCTCGGAAAGCTGTCTTTACGGCCGATGCATTACGCACATTGCTCTTTGTCATTGCTGCCAGCGTAGCTATATGGTTCTATTTGCAGAAAAAGTTGTCGTCGCGCTGGACCTTGTTGCTTTTGTGCGCGTTAGTATTGGCCGATATGGGATTGGTTAATAAGCGCTATCTTAATAGCGAGTGTTTTGTAGAAAACCGTCGCAAGGAGAATCCGTTCCCCATGACCGATGCCGACCGTTTTATCTTACAAGACCCCGACCCCAATTACCGCGTGTTTAATCTTGCTTCTCCTTCGGGCCCCTTCAACGATGCGCGTACGTCGTATTATCACAAGTCGATAGGTGGTTATCACGCTGCCAAGCTCACACGTTATCAAGACCTGATTGACAGGCAGTTGTCGAAGATGAATCCCGAGGTGATAAATATGCTTAACACAAAGTATTATATTGTACCAAATGAAGACGGTACAGCATTGCAGGTTGTGCCTAACCCCGATGCTTTGGGTAATGCGTGGTTTGTCGATGAGGTGCAATGGGTAGATAATGCCGATGCAGAAATGGCGGCTCTTGATACCTTTGTAGCGTCGCGAACGGCTGTCGTTGACAAGCAGTTTAAGGAGCAGATAGATGCTACTGCCGTGCAAGCAACTCCTGGCGATACTATTATGCTGACGGAATATAAGCCTAACGAATTGCACTATGTCAGCCAGTCGGCACAACCGCGTGTAGCAGTCTTCTCTGAGGTATATTTCCCCTGGGGCTGGCAGGCTAGTATTGATGGTAATCCAGTTGAGATAGCACGTGCCGATTATGTGTTGCGTGCCCTTACAGTCCCGGCCGGTAATCATGAGATTGTGTTCCGCTTCGAGCCTGCATCGATAGCTGTAACCGAGGGTATATCCTTTGCCTCTATAGGTATTATATTGCTGTCGTTGATAGCAATAGTGGTATATTCGTTGATAAAAGACCAAAAAAAGAAATAGGCGTCCTCCACGATTGGGCAGTAAAAGATGCTCCATACCGCGATGAAACGCGAAAAGTAGTAAACAAATGAGTGTAGGCAAGAAACCTCGTATAAAGATGTGGACGCGGATGTGGCAACGCCGAGGCTTTGGCGTGCACTCGCCCTATGCTTATCGCCTCATCACCGAGGTGTTGCGAGAAAAGGCGCAATTTTATGCTTATGACGAGATACAAAGCTTGTTGCGCCAAGCATCGAAACAAAAGGCCGATTATAAAGTAAAGAAAAAACGAGGTCGATTACTTTTCAGAATAGTCAATCGGTATCAGCCCGAGCAGATTTTAGAGATAGGTTCGTCGGGGGGGGTAACGACCCTCTATATGCAACGGGCCTGTAGCCATGCAGCCATTACAATATTGGAACCTCGTGCAGCCCGTGTAGAGGAAACGCGCAGATGGTTGGAAGCTCGCAAATGTGTTGCTGAGGTGGTTGGTGTATCTTCGTGGAAAGAGGGTATAAAGGAGTATATGCAAAAGGTTGAGCATCCGTTTATCCTTGTCAATCACATGAGTTCTTATATGTACGAAGGTCTTTCGGAGGCGTTGCGGGAGACATTACACCCCTATGCGGTGGTTATTGTAGCCGGTATTGGGTATAAGACGCCGCGAAAATTGTGGCGCAGTCTGGTAGGCGATGCAAAAGTACGTGTAGCGATGGATATGAAACATAGCGGATTGTTGCTGTGTAATCCGCGATTGAATAAGCAGAATTATTATATATAGGTCGCAGCACTTTCTTGTATGATGCGGCGCGCAGCTTCGGCATCTTTGATAAGGTGTGCACGCAGTTCATCAAGAGAATCGTATTTCTTTTCGTTGCGTATATAGCCGGCCAAAGCGATGATTATTTCTTGTCCATATAGATTGCCGTCGAAGTCGAAGAGATGCGTCTCTACCGATAGTTTGTGGTCTTCTTCTATAGTCGGGCGGTATCCTATATTCATCATACCGTTGTGTTGTGAGCCGTCGGGAAGAGTTGCCGTAACGGCATAAACACCTACTGGTGGTAACAGCTTGTTTCGGCAAGTAAGTTGTATGTTGGCTGTCGGAAAACCTAAAGAGCGTCCTATGTGGTATCCGTCGACAACTTTCCCCGCGAGAAAAAAGCGATAACCTAACATTAGGTTGGCTTTCGTTACATCACATTGCATCAGAGCTTCTCTGATGGCCGACGATGAAACTGTGTATCCATTTATTAAAAAAGGAGCTGCCTGTATCACTTCAATGCCAAACTCCCGGCCATAAGCTTTATATTCGTTGATGCCGTCGCTACGGTTATGTCCAAAGCGATGGTCGTAACCGATGACAAGACCTCTCACTGCATATTGTTCAGCAAGTAAGGCCAAGAAGTCATGCGCCGAGAGACTGGCTATTTGCGGTGTGAAGTCGAATACGATGGCGCTGTCGAGCCCTGCGGCTTGAAGCAGCTGTATTTTTTCGTCAAAGGTAGAGAGCAACGGGATGTGTGTCTCGGGATGAAGTATTTCGCGTGGATGCTCCCTGAATGTAATGACCGCCGAGTCGATGCCTATGGCGCAGGCTTTCTCGCGTACACTGTTTATGAGTGAACGATGTCCGCGGTGTACGCCATCAAACATGCCTATGGTGGCAAAGAGAGGTTTTTTAATTTCTTCCGGGCGACAAATTATATTCATGAGCAGGCAAGCGGTTGTTTCAATGTAGATTGAATATCGACGAGTAATCTTGATAAGGAAGTGCCAGGTATGTTTTGAATCCCATTTGGGCTGCTACATCGAGGTTGGCTTGTGAGTCATCCAAGAACAGAGTTTCGCTCGGTATGATACCACTTCGGTCTATGACAGCTTGGAAACATCGAGGGTCGGGCTTGGAAATGCCTAATTCGTAGGAGGTGAAAATACGGTCGAAATAGTCGTTCATTGTAAGGCCTTCGGCTGTAAAAAGCTTGGGTATTTCGCTTTCAAACATGATGGCATTTGTATTGGACAACATGATGATTTTATAATGTTCGCGTAGATGACGTAGCATTTGCAATTTATACAGAGGAATACCTACTAAAAATTGGTTGTATGCATGGTCTATGGCTTCGTCGGTAATATTGAGTCCGGTGATTTCTCTTATTTTATCGTGAAATTGGGCTGGCGAAATGCGACCTTCGTCTAAGTCTAAAAAAAGACCTTGTTGATGGCTGTTGTCTAATGACAGACCTATTTGCTCGCAACCTATTGCCTTGAAGGCGTCTATGACATGTTGGCGGTTGAGGTCTATGATGACACCGCCGAGGTCGAACATTATATTCTTTACGCCCTGCATCAAATTGGTACCCATAATTTTTTGTCTGAATTTTGGTGCAAAGATAGTGCAAAAGAGGGCAAAAAGCAAAGTTCGGTTTGGCAATTTGCCGTAGGCGGCTTTTGGAATGACAGATGTAAATATACGGCAAAGGTGCCGTTTATGCTTTTTTCTCTTTAAGGAATAGGGCTAACTTCTCGAAGGAGGTAAATGAAAGTTGTTCTGTATCACTGTGCCATGTGATATCATGTGGAGATACAATATGCAATAACGAGTGTGTAGTTTTATCGCCTGTCGCTATATTGGCGGCATAGCCGTTGCGGTTGAGTATATTCACAACCCAGTGCAGTAAGGTTTCGTCATGGCAAACGACATTGACAATATGTTGTCTTGACACTGTAGGATAGAATGAGCCATGCAATGGGTCGAAGTGGATGGCAGCATGTGGGAAAAGCCGGTCGAAAGCACCACTGAGGATGAGGTCTTCCGTTACACCCGTTTGTAATCCGTATTCTCGTGAGAGAAGCCACAATCTGTCACCCAATACCAGAGCTTGCTCAATATCGTGTGTAGAGAGAAGAATGGCTCGGTTTTGTTCAGCAGCGATATTGTGTAGCAAGGACATGATTTCTATGCGGCTTACCACATCGAGAAATGCTGTGGGTTCATCAAGTATCACGATGGGGCATTCTTGCGCAATGGCTTTGGCAATCATCACCTTTTGCCGTTCTCCGTCAGAGAGAGATGCCATAAATTCGTGAGCTTTCGTTGCGATACCGCAAGCATCCAAAGCGTTGTGAACAATTTCGTCATCGAGGCGTGAGAGACGGCCGAAAAAGCCCGTGTGAGGTTGTCGTCCCAAGGCAACTACCTCATAAGCCGTGAGCCCGCCTATTGAGGTGCGGTCTGTCAGTACGATTCCTATCAGGTGAGACAGGTCGCGTTTGCTTATTTGTCCGAGCGGAATATTGTTTATTGAGATAGTGCCTTTGAGTGGAGGTTGAAACCCCGATAGAGTACGTAGTAGTGTCGACTTACCTGCTCCGTTTGCACCGAGCAGGCATGTGAGTTCGCCGGGGTATAAGGCAATATGAAGCCCCCGTTGTATGCCGATGTGTCCGGTTTTATTGGAGCGATAACCAATGTCAAGGTCTTGAGCCGATATGACGGGGGTGAGATTCATCCGTTGAAATAATTAATCTTCCTTTGGTTTACAATGACGTAGATAATGACCGGTGCGCCTATGACCGGTGTGACGGCATTGATGGGTATGATGCCTCCCGAGGGGAGTGTACTTACTAAATTGCACAATAGAAGCACTGCGGCACCGCACAACATGGTGACCGGTAACAGGCTGTTGTGATTGCTGCTTTGCAATAACAATCGGGCAATGTGCGGGACCGAGAGCCCGATGAATGCTACAGGTCCGCAGTAGGCCGTTACGGTGGCTGTGAGCAGACCTGTAGAGAGTAGCAGCAGGTTGCGCGTTGTCTTTATATTGATACCTAAGTTTTCGGCGTATCGCGTACCCAAAAGCATGGCATTGAGAGGCTTTATCAACAGAATCGAGATGAGGAGCCCTGTCAGTGAGAGTGTGGCAAATAGTGGCAGTTGCTGTAGGGTGATGTTACCCAGGTTACCCAGTCCCCACATTGTGTAGGCATGTACTTGTTGTGACGTAGCGAAGAAGTTGAGCAGCGATATGAGCGACGAAGCAAGGTATCCCACCATGATACCTATGATGAGTAGCATGAGGTTGTCGCGAACAAAGGTCGAAAAGAAGAGTATGACAGCCATGATGGCAGTCGCTCCTACGAAGGCTCCTCCTACGGCCGCGATGCCTCCGAACATTCCATTAGCGATATGCAGCATGTTGCTTGCCAACATGACGACGGCAACGCCTAACGAAGCTCCTGTGTCGATACCGAGTATAGATGGGCCTGCCAGTGGATTGTTGAAGGCAGTTTGTAGCAGTAACCCGGCGACGGCGAGGGCTGCACCGGCCAAGAGAGCTGTCACAGCCTGCGGTAGCCGCGACTCTATGACGATATATTGCCAGCTTTCTACACTTGCATTGCCTCCCCATAAAATGTTCCACACCTCGGCCGAAGGAATAGAAACCGACCCTACGAACAAGTTGGCTACCCATAGACCTGCAACGAGCAGGGCGAGTATAGCTATGAGAATGCCTCCATGGTGGCGATATATGGTTGGTGTATAGCTCATTCTGATGCTAACGGGTGGTAATAGTAGGGCGTATAGTTGTCGAAAAGTTCGGGATGGAAGATGGCTGCCAAGTCTTGCAATAACCTGTCGGGATGGAAGGGCGTCTCTTCATAATAGTGACACTTGTCGGAGTTGCATGCAAAGATACGACGTTCTGTATATGCTTTGAAGTGCTGGTATGGTGCATATTCGGCTGCAAGGTCGGCATAGGTCATATCATGGGCTGCATTGTATTTGATGAGCCAAAAGTCGGCATTTTTCCCTTTCTCCAGCACGCTTTCAAAGGAGAGAGGTATTGAGCCTACGTCGTTGTTGTTGCTCCACGGATAGGCGCTGCCGGCATCGGCAAAGAGAGCAGCCATGTAACTTTTGCCTCCCGGGATGTACCATACGGCACCGGTACGTCGTTCGCTGATAACTGATGGCCGTTCCGATACAGATGCCATACGGTCCTTCACTTTAGTGTAAGCCTCTTCTACGGCGTTGAAGAGAGAGTCGGTCTGTGCAGCACACCCATACAGCAATCCGAAAAAACGCATCCACTCGGCACGTCCTAATGGCGATGTCTCTAAATAGTCGGCACACTCTATGATGGGTATGCCGGTACGTTCCAGCCTGTCGTAACCGCTGTTTTCGTATGGCGACAACAGTATGGCTTCGGGTTGCATGGCCATGATACGTTCCATATCGGGGGTAAGAGAGCTGCCGGCATCGATGAGAGTGCCTTTGCGCAACCTGTTTTGCAGCGAGTCGTTGTAGATGTATTGGCTGTCGCATACGCCGCCTATTGCATCGCCTTTTTCTAACTCTTGCAGCAGGCTGCAATGTACTGACGAAAATACAAGAGTATTTTCGAGAGGCACGCGCACCAACGTTCCTTGTGGTAAGGGATTGGGCAGGGCACTGTCTTTGTGTACCAAGATGTAGGTGTTCAGAAGACGTGTGGTATCCCAGGGGGAAATAAGCTCGGCACTTATATACCCATCTCCTTGCGAGAGTTTGAAGCCGCGCGCATATTTCACAGGCAGCAGTTGAAGCGGAGTATCTTTGCCATCCGATTTTTTATTGTGGTGTGACGAGCAACCTGGCAAGGTTGCAAGCAAGCAAATGATTGCTGTAACGACGGTAATGTATAAAGCAAGTCTCTTCATAATAGCTTTATCGGGCGGTAATGTGGAAGCATCCTTGTCTTACCTCGTATTTGACATAGCACTGGTCTGATGCTCGCAAGTCATACAATACTTCGGCAAGAATCTCTTTCAGTTTATATTCAGGCAAGAAAGAGGTAGTGTCGGTATGATTGTAGTGAATGTAAGAGATATCGAAAGTTGTACCAAATCTGTGTGCCGAATTTTCACTTGCATTGCTGTTGCGACGTCGCAGTCGGCGTATACTGTCGTCGGTGCGCAGGAGGCTGGTAACAATGATTTGGTACCCCGATACATCGTGGGCGGCAAGGGAGTCGATAAAGTTTTTCCCTATATTCATGAGCAGCCATTTGGTTTGGGGTGTGAGGTATGGTGCCGAGTGCGTGAGTTTTTCCACTTTGTAATATTTACAACTATCTATACGCGCCAAGCTCCAAAAGCCCATACTGTCTGCTTCGGCAAGCGTCTCCAGCGGTTTTATGCCGTTGCGCATGGCTGCTCGGAGGTGGATGTCGTTCAGATCATTGAAGGTACGTCTATATCCTGCTGCCAATTTCTTGCGACGGCTTACATATGGTGTAGTACCAGACTCGGCATCGAGAGTATTATAGAGGCTGTCGACATCGTATACAAAGTTTATGTCGGCATATTCAGAGAGGTCTTTATATTTCTCGGAAGCCTGCATGGAGCACCCCGTCAAGAAGCAAGCTGCGGAAAAGAGCAGTAGGGCAATGGTTGTGCGTATGGTCATTGTTCTTTATAGAGCGGGATAACCAACAGATTGTGCGAGCATAATTTTTTGCGAAGGGTCGAGGCCGAGCAGCGGGGTGAGAGCGTCGGCATCGAAAGAGCCTCTTACTACGGTTGCAAGTCCTGCCGAGGCACAATATAGATATATGTTCTGTGCAATGGCGCCACATCCTACAGCACTCATGACGGCGTTTGTGAGCAAGCGGGTATCCGATACAAATACTATATTGACAGGCGCTGTTTCTACAAAAGGTTGTTTGCCGGTGGCCGCGCGATGGTCGCCTTTGGCTATCTCAATAAGTGTGTTTTGTCGGGCATCGTAGCGATATACTCCTTCGGCAAGGAAAACGTAGAGGGTAACATCTTGTTTGTCTAAGGCGGTGGGAGCGGTACGCTTGTTCTCTCGATTATACCCCCATGCAGCCCACAACAAGTTAGAGAGTTGTTGCTTGTCGAGGGGACGAGCCGAATCATAACTACGTTGTGAGCAACGTTGTTGCAGAGCTGTTGCCAACGATACATTGTTGTCAAGATGTGGAGCCGGGAGCGATATATTTTGCCCGGTCATGCTTGCCGTTGAGAAGAATAATGCACAAGCGGCTAATAATAATTGGGCTTTCATAGTGAAAATGGTTCTATTCGATTGCAAATTTAAACTTTTTCTTCGCTCGGCCATGTCGTGCGACTTGCTTTTTTGCTCAAATATACTGATTATAGGAGTGAGATATATTTAATTATATAGCTTTTTTCATATTGAAATTGGCTTTTATTATATTTCTGAAATAGCCTTTGAGTTATTGCTCTAAGAATGTACGGCATATTTGTGCGAAGCTATTTGATATAGGTTAAAAATAAAAAAACAGAGAGGCTGTTTCTTATATTTGTACTAATTTTACCGCCGTTATATACTCACGCAATAACATGCTATCACGTTTTCGATATCTTTTTGTCATTATTATGTTCTTGCAAGCAGTTTGCTTGTGGGCGATGCCTGTATCGGAAAAAAGCGACACAGTGGCTATCGACGATAATTTGCGTATCAGCTTGGTGACTTGTTATCCCGGTGATAAGATATATGAGCTTTTTGGGCATACAGCCATCCGAGTACAACGGAGCGGAAGCGAAGCTTTTGACCTTGCGTTTAATTACGGCATGTTTAGTTTTGCTACTGGGAATTTTGTATATAAGTTTACCGCAGGGCAGACCGATTATATGTTGGGTGCCTATGATTTTGACGATTTTATGGTCGACTATGTTATGCGGGGGTCTAAAGTCGTGGAACAAGAACTGAACCTGACGCCCGAAGGCAAACAGCAACTGTTAAATGCACTTATCCTAAATGCGCGACCCGAAAACAGGGTGTATCGATATAATTTCCTGTTTGATAATTGTGCCACGCGACCTCGCGATATGGTAGAGCAGGCTGTGAAGAGCTTTGGTGTTGTGCAGTATGGCGAGGAGCATGAGTTGCCTTCATTCCGTACTTTGATACATCGCTATGCCGACAATTACAGTTGGTTTATGTTTGGTGTCGATTTGGCATTGGGTCATGAATTAGACCGACCGGCTTCATGGCGGGAGCAGATGTTTATACCGGTGCTTTTGGAAGAGGCTTTTCGGGAGGCTAAAATTGTAGAAATCACCGATTCGATACAGACCGAGGTTCCCCTCGTGTGTGCTGAGCAAGTTTTGTTCGACCCCGGCAGTTCGCCCGTTTTACCTCCTACACCATGGTATCTGACACCGCTTTTTGTAGGACTTGTATTACTGTTGATAGCGTTAGGGGTTACTTACGTCGACAGGCAATATCGCCGGGTTTCGTTATGGTTCGATTCGGTCTTCTATGGTCTCTGTTTCTTGGGAAGTATAGTAATATATTTTCTTATATTCTTCTCGGAACATCCGACTACCGACATCAACTACAATGCCTTGTGGCTTACACCGTTGAGCCTGATAGCTGCTACCTTACCCTATGTGCGGAGCATGCGTGGCGTGGTGCGGGCATATCATGTTTTGAACCTCGTAGCGATACTGTTGTTTTTGATAACAGCCGTGTTTGGTATACAACATTATAATATAGGGGTGTATCCGTTGATAGCTACATCGGCATTACGTTCGGTCAACTATATAGTATTATATCGTATCTCAACGCGTACATATAAACCCTCATCGCTGCATAGAAATGAATAAAGTCATAGCAACCATATTGCTTACTCTCGCTGTGGTGCCAGCCAAAGCGGTAGCACCGGGCGAAAGTCCGAAGTTGGTGGTGGGGATTACCGTCGACCAGTTGCGAAGCGACTATCTCTATGCTCTGCAGCACCTTTTCGGCGAGAAGGGCTTCAAAAAAATGTTGAGTAATGGTGTCGTCTATGACAAAGTACTCTTCGATCTTCCGTACATGGATAAAGCTGTAGCCACAGCAACAATATATACTGGTACCATCCCATTTTATAACGGCATTCCTGCCGAGATTGTATTCGATGCTGTATCGCGTAAGAGCCGGCTGCTCCTTACCGATGCCAAATATATGGGTAATGCTACCGACGATACCTATTCGGCAAGAGCGTTGCGAACTTCAACGTTGAGCGACGAGGTAAAGATTGCCGGTAACGGATTAGGGCGTGTCTATGCCGTGGCTCCCGATGCCACTACCTCGATATTAGCAGGAGGGCATATTGCCAACTGTGCCTTTTGGATAGACGATGAGACAGGCAAGTGGGTTACAACCACATATTACAATGATGCTCCGGCATATATTTTGCAACGCAATTATACGCAATCGCTCTCATCGCGTATCGACACCATGAAATGGATGCCGCTATATGATGCCGGGCAATATACTGCTATACCTTACTATACACAACCATATTCGTTCAAACATGGATTTTCTCGGGGCGACCGCACCTGTTATGAGCGATTCAAAACATCGGCACTTGTCAATCGTGAGGTTACCGATGTTGCCATTGAGCTGATAGAGAATGGTATGCTGGGTAAGCGTGGCTATCTCGACATGGTCAATATAGGCTATACCGCAGCTCCTTACAATACTGGTGATATACAGCAGTATGGTATAGAATTGCAAGATACTTACGTACGGCTCGACCGTGACTTGGCTCGCTTGTTCGATGCCATAGAAAAGAGTGTAGGCTTGCAGAATACCGTTATCTTCCTCACTTCGACCGGTTATTTTACCGGTGACGGACGGGAGTCTTCTGTCTTCAATATCTGCTCGGGAGAATTCTATCCCAAACGTGCCGTTTCGTTGCTCAACATGTATTTGATGGCAATGTATGGTAGCGGCGAGTGGGTAGCAGGTTATCATCATAATCAAATATATCTCAATCGGCAGCTCATTAAAGAGCGAAACCTCGACCTCGATACAATTCGTGACAAGTGTGCCGCCTTTTTGATAGATATGGAGGGGGTGCAAGATGTATATACTTTGCAACGCATATTGTTGCGTAGCACCAACGAACATACCGATGCCTTACGAAGAGGTTTGCTGCCACGCTATTCGGGTGATTTGTTTATAGAACTTGTCCCCGGTTGGGAGGTGGTACACGAAGATGCTGCAAATACTCGAGAATATGTGCGGCATAATGCTGTAGAGTCGCCCTTTATGCTGATGGCACCCCAAGTACCTGCGCGCAAAATAACAACACCCGTTGAGGTTACGGCTATTGCGCCTACTGTGGCGCGAGTGTTGCGCATACGTTCTCCCAATGGCTGTACTGCCATGCCCGAAAGTGTCCTATGATAAAAAGAAGGAAGTAGTGTATCGATAAAGGCACATCACTGTGGCATAAGATTTTATTTATTAGGCAAAAATCACTACTTTTGCACCCGCTATGGGGTACCCCCTTTTATATTTATTTACAGAGAAAAAAAGAAACCATATATGGGATTGAATGATTTTTTGAAAAAAATGTTCGGTAATAAATCGCAACGCGATATAAAGGAAATAGAACCTTATATCAAGAAAATAAAAGCGATTTCACCCGAGCTTGAAAAGCTGTCGAATGACGAGCTGCGTGCCCGTATTGACGTAGTCAGAGGCAAGCTGCGCGACAAAGTGGCTGCCGACCGCGAGCGTATTGCTACGTTGAAGTCGGAGATAGAAAATACCGACTACGACAAGCGCGCTCCTATGTGGAACGAGGTAGACAAGCTGGAAAAAGACATCCTGAAGAAATTAGAGGAAGGCCTTGATGAGGTTCTGCCTGAAGTTTTTGCTGTAGTCAAAGAGACAGCACGTCGTTTTGCTTCTAATGAAACAATTGTTGTAACAGCCAACGACTTCGACCGAGACCTGGCCGCTTCGCACGACTTTGTGCATATCGAAGGTGATAAGGCTGTGTACCAAAATCATTGGATGGCTGGCGGTAACGAAGTGACCTGGGATATGGTTCACTACGATGTACAGTTGATAGGTGGCGTAGTACTGCACAAAGGTAAAATAGCCGAGATGGCAACCGGTGAAGGTAAAACCTTGGTAGCTACCTTGCCTGTATTCCTGAATGCCCTGACGGGAAATGGAGTACATGTTGTTACAGTCAACGATTATCTGTCGAAACGAGACTCGGAGTGGATGGGTCCGCTATATATGTTCCACGGTTTGTCGGTCGATTGCATAGACAAACACGAGCCTAACTCGCTGGCACGCCGTAAGGCTTATGAGGCCGATATTACTTTCGGTACAAACAACGAGTTCGGTTTCGATTATCTGCGTGATAACATGGCCGGCTCTCCTGCCGACCTCGTACAGCGCCAGCATAATTATGCTATCGTCGATGAGGTCGACTCGGTGTTGATTGACGATGCTCGTACGCCGCTCATTATTTCGGGTCCCACCCCGAAGGGCGACGACCAAATGTTCGAGGAGTTTAATCCCAAGGTTGAGGAGCTTGTCAAGGCACAACGTACTCTTGTGACCCGCATGTTGGCCGAGGCAAAAGAGAAGTTGGCTTCAGACGACAAAGCTACTCGCGACGAGGGTGCCATATTGCTTTTCCGTTGTTACAAGGGCTTGCCCAAGAACAGTGCGTTGATACGTTTCTTGAGCGAACCGGGTATCAAGCCACTTTTGCTCGCTACCGAGGCAATATATATGGCCGACAACAACCGCCGTATGCCCGAGATTACCGACGACCTTTATTTCGTCATAGACGAGAAAAACAACACCATAGACCTTACCGATAAAGGTATTGACACAATGACGGGAAAGAGCCAAGACCCCGAATTCTTTGTCTTGCCCAACATTGGTGAGCAGCTTGCCGAGCTGGAAAATGAACCGCTTACGGCCGAGGAACGTCAGAATAAGAAAGATGAGTATCTGCAAAACTATGCTATCAAAGCCGAGCGCGTGCACACTGTGCATCAGTTGTTAAAGGCATATACTCTTTTCTTCCTCAACGACCAGTATGTGGTAATAGATAATAAAGTGAAGATTGTCGATGAGCAGACCGGCCGTATCATGGAGGGGCGCCGTTATTCCGACGGCTTGCACCAAGCCATAGAGGCCAAGGAGCATGTGAAGGTTGAGGCTGCCACACAGACTTTTGCCACTATTACGTTGCAAAACTACTTCCGTATGTATCATAAGCTGGCCGGTATGACGGGTACCGCCGAAACCGAAGCCGGTGAGTTTTGGGATATATACAAGCTCGACGTGGTAACCATTCCTACCAACAAGCCGGTGATACGCGTCGATATGAACGACCGTGTATACAAGACTAAGCGTGCTAAGTATAACGCCATCATTGAAGAGATTGTCAAGATGGTAGACCAAGGCCGTCCGGTATTGGTGGGTACTACATCGGTAGAAATATCTGAGTTGTTGAGCCGTATGCTTACTCAACGTAAGATAAAACACAGCGTACTCAATGCCAAGCTGCACCAGAAAGAGGCTGAGATTGTAGCTCATGCCGGTGAAAAAGGAGTAGTGACCATTGCTACCAACATGGCAGGTCGTGGTACCGATATAAAACTTACTCCCGAGGTGCGCGAGGCCGGCGGTTTGGCCATCATAGGTACGGAGCGTCACGAGTCGCGGCGTGTCGACCGTCAGCTGCGCGGTCGTGCCGGTCGTCAGGGCGACCCCGGTTCGTCGGTATTCTTCGTTTCGTTTGAAGATACGGTAATGCGTCTTTTTGCTACCGACAATGTAGTGAAGATGCTCGACCGTCTCGGATTCAAGGAAGACGAAATGATAGAGCATAAGATGGTATCTAAGTCGATTGAGAATGCCCAACGTCGTGTGGAAGAGAACAACTACGGTATCCGTAAACGTTTGCTCGAATACGACGATGTGATGAATACGCAACGTAGCGTTATCTATACCAAGCGTCACCACGCTTTGATGGGCGAACGCATTGGCTTGGATATACTGAATACATTCTACGACCTTGTTGAGTCTCTTGTAGAGGCTTACGACGATAACAACGCCTATGAAGCTCTCTCGTTAGAGGTATTCAAGGTATTTGCCATAGAGATGCCCGCCGACGCAGCCACGTTTATGGGTATGCGCAAGCAAGAGCGGATAGATATGTTGTATAATGCTGTGGTAGAGGCTTTCAAACGCAAAGGCGACCGCATGGCCGAGATTGCCCAACTCAACATTAAACCGTTTGTCGAGGAGCGTCACCTGAAAGGTCTCATCCGCGTGCCCATTACCGATGGCAAGCGTATCTTTGGTATTCCTTGTGACCTGGACGAGGCTTACGAATCGGAGTCGCGTTCGGTAGTGAAGAATTTCCAAAAGGCAGTATTGCTCATGACGATTGACGAAGCATGGAAAGAGCACTTGCGTGAACTCGACCAATTGCGTCAGTCGGTGCAAAATGCGTCGTATGAACAGAAAGACCCGCTCTTGATATACAAGTTGGAGTCATTTAAGCTCTTCCAAAACATGCTCGATACGATGAATCGCAAGGCTGTCGCTTTGCTCATGCGTGGACAGATATATGTGCGCGAACCTCAAGACATACGCGAGGCAGCTCCAGAACGTCGTCAAGATTATAGCCGATACAATGCTTCGAAAGAGCAATATCCCGGGCAAGGCTCTATGGATGAGGCTCGTAGGGCATCGGCAAATCGTGGCGCACAACCTCGCCAACCTATCGTTGCTGCACCTCGTGTAGGACGAAACGACCCTTGTCCTTGTGGTAGTGGCAAGAAGTATAAAAACTGTCACGGACGTGGAGTATAAGCTCACAGTACGCTCCTGAACAATAAAGCGGCTACCTTCACAAGGTTGGAGGTAGCCGCTTCTGTTTTCCGCTGTAGAGAGATTCCCAATAGGATATAAAAATGAGCGGGGTGTCTTATTTTGTGGTTTCTTATTTGTTCTATCATTATAATATATGGAAAGGTGCAAGGGGTAAAGAGTCTGACATACTTTGTATTTTGCTCTCGTTTGCACTATCTTTGTACCGAAAATTATAATTTGCGTTTTATGGCAGCATCTAATTTTGTCGATTATGTAAAGATTTTTTGCCGTTCGGGCAAAGGCGGGGCAGGTTCTACACATTTGCACCGTGCTAAATATCAACCCAAAGGCGGTCCCGATGGAGGCGATGGAGGTAGGGGTGGCAACATTATATTGCGGGCAAACCGTAATCTGTGGACGTTGCTGCACTTAAAGTATTCGCGCCATGTATTGGCCGGAAACGGTGGCCATGGTGGCCCTAACCGGAGCTCTGGAAAAGATGGCGAAGACAAAGTGATAGAGGTGCCATGCGGTACGGTGGTTTTCGATGCCGACAGCGGCGAGTATCTTGCCGAGGTGACCAACGATGGCGAGAGCCTCATCCTGCTGAAAGGCGGTCGGGGAGGCTTGGGCAACTGGAATTTTCGCACATCTACCAACCAGACGCCTCGTTATGCTCAGCCCGGCGAGCCAGCCATAGAGCGTAATATCATTTTAGAACTGAAACTGCTTGCCGATGTGGGTCTGGTAGGTTTCCCGAATGCCGGTAAATCGACCCTCTTGGCAGCCGTGTCGGCAGCCAAACCCAAAATAGCCGATTATCCCTTTACGACACTCGAGCCCAATTTGGGTATCGTCTCTTATCGCGACAACCGTTCGTTTGTCATGGCCGACATTCCCGGTATTATCGAAGGTGCCAGCGAAGGCAAAGGCTTGGGACTGCGGTTTCTGCGTCATGTGGAGCGCAATGCCTTGTTACTCTTTATGATACCGGCCGACAGCGAAGACATACGCGAGCGCTATGACATATTGCTGCATGAGTTAGGCGAATTTAACCCCGAGTTGCTCGATAAGCAGCGAGTACTGGCCGTTACGAAAATCGACCTTTTCGACGACGACTATCTCAACGGCTTGCGTAAGCATCTGCCTGAAGACCTGCCTACTGTATTTATCTCGGCAGTGACGGGTGCGGGATTGAATGAGTTGAAGGATGTGTTATGGACTACACTCAACGACGAGAGCAACCGTGTACTCACCTTCACCCACCGCGATCTCGACAAGCGTCATCGCGAGACGGCCGAAGACGAATACGATTTGGGTATGGGCGATTCTTCTTCTGAAGATAATGTAGAAAGTGTCGACAGGGAGGAAGACTGGTAAATGTATGCAACCACGCAAAACGAGCTGACGCTCTATCGCTTCGATAACATGTCGCGTTGGGCTGGTGTCGATACGTTTGTCACTACACGTACTACTGCCATCGGTACCGACTTCAACCTCGGTTTGTATGCGGGCGGCGACGCTTCTACGGTAGAGGCCAATCTTGCCAGTTTGTGCAAGGCGTTAGACCTGCCGCGTACCCATCTTATATTCCCGCAGCAGACGCATGGCAAAGAGGTAGGTATCGTAGATAAAGAGCTGCTTTCGAAGCCCCGACATGAGCAGCAGGCTGCCCTTTATGGTAAGGATGCACTTATAACCAATATGCCCGGCATAGCCATTGCCATAGCTACCGCCGACTGTGTACCCGTGTTGCTCTACGACCCCGAGAAGCATGCTATAGCAGCCATACATGCCGGCTGGCGTGGTACAGTGGCGAAGATTGTGAGTGAGACTGTAGTAGCTATGGCTCGCTGCTATGGTACCAATCCTGCACGGCTCTATGCCGCTATAGCTCCCTGCATAGGTGTAGAATCTTATGAAGTAGGCGACGATGTAGCTGCCCGCTTTATCGAGGCCGGTTTTGACGATACATCTATAGTGGTGCGCAATGCTGTTACCGGTAAGGCGCATATCGATCTTGCTGCAGCCAATACCGAGCTGCTCTTGCAATGCGGCGTAGAACTCTCGCATATAGAAGTGTGTGGTATCGATACCTACACGGCGTGCGATACCTTCTATTCTGTGCGGGTATTGGGCGCTGCGACCGGCCGATTTCTTACCGGTATTATCATGAGACGCAGTGACGTATAGCAAGTCGTGGCTATTGGGTAATATATATTCAGAGCGTGAGCCTGCCGATGATTCTCTCATAGAGCCCGCGCATAAAATATTCTGATAGTCATACAATCGGGTCATTCAAAATCTCTATTCAACGAGGCTATATGCATAGAAACAAATAAGCCTTAAGTCGGCCACTTTTTTTACTTCATGTTTTGGTAATTCAAAAAATGTTATTACATTTGCACCCGCAAACACGATGGTGCCATAGCTCAGATGGTAGAGCAAAGGACTGAAAATCCTTGTGTCCCCGGTTCGATTCCTGGTGGCACCACCTCAGAAAGGCTTGATTTCCACATGAAATCGAGCCTTTTTTGTTTCCTACTTCACAGGTAATAACTATACAATCTCGTTCGAGAATGTATTTAAAAAGATGTTACTTTTCGTTTTTAATTATTATATTTGCAAGTATTGTCAATTTATTATATATTAGAAGATGATTGAGTATCAAATAATATATAATAAATGTGCGTGAAATATTTTTGAGTTTATTCAATAAAACTTTCGTTGAGAAAGAAGCTATTAATGGGAGTTGTGTCTTAATTTGATAAATATTGAATGTATGTCATACTATCATTATACTTCGTTGGATGCACTGAATGGAATTTTACAACCGAAAGAATTTGGTAAGAAAGAATTGTGTTTTTGGGCGACACGATATGATTGCTTTGAAGATGAAGAAGAATATCGGTTAGGAATAGATTGTATAGGACGCTGTTTATCTGATTTTGAAGAGCGTAATCATTTTTCAAAGGATAGAAGAATTGCTTTTAGTTTCAAACGTGAACTTATAGAAGGGAATAATAATCTTCCATTTCCGTATGTTATATCCTTTACATCACGGAAGGACAATGAGTATATGTGGGAAAATTATGCAGATCATAAAAATGGTGTTGTCATAGAAATAAAAATGCCGCAAATAAGAGATAATCTTTTATATCGACTGGAAGAGTGTATTTATGTGAAATCAGCAAAAGATGCAAAACTTTCTGAATTTATTGATTCAATGTATATAGACGCTGTATGTGAGCTTATGTTGGGTGGAAAAGAAAGGTCCTTAGCTTTATTAAAAGTTTGTCCTCAAATGTTTTTGCAATGTATAGCGATGTATTTGCTGTCGTTTCTTGCACCTCGTATCAAAAGGAATGATTTTTATAAGGAAGAAGAAATAAGAATAATATTATCAACTCCACCGAAAGAATATGCTTCTTTTATTTATAATAATCAGGTTCAGATACAAAATATAATAAACACCTTACATTTAAATTTAGATGTAAATGACCTCTTTAATATGATTTCGCGGGAGAATATTAGATTACGTAATAATAAAGAATGTTATTATAGAAAGTTATATTTGCCCGAAGAATCCTTGGTACAAATTTTTGTGTTAAACAAAGATTCTAAAATAAAAGTGGAAAGTATATTGCAACAAAAAGGTTTTAATAATGTAAAAGTAAAGGTTCAATGTTAAGTGTTTTGTGGCTCGTTTGCATATTGATATTTTATATTATAGAGAGTGGTTTATAGATTTATAAAATTCCTTTTCTCGAAATATAGTTTGGTATATCGCCTGTGTAACCTATGTTGCCTTCGGAAATTAAAGCGGTGTATAATTTCGTTTTGCCCTTGCCTTGCACTATCTTTGCAATCTGAAATAGAGTGAGAGGCCTGTGTGGCCTCGACATAAGAAATACATGGATTATGGCAAATTTGAATATAGGTGATAAAGTACGGTTTTTGAATGCCGTAGGCGGTGGTATTGTGCGCCGCATAGAAGGTGAAATGGCATACGTCGAGGAGCCCGATGGTTTTGAAACCCCTATACTGTCGCGCGAGTGTGTGGTGGTAGAGCCTGCCTTGCCGCGTACTTCGCGTAAAGCGGTACAGGAGACTACCTTTGTAGCCGAGGAGTATCAGGCCAAGGAGGCCGATGTGGCAGCGTCGAGCCATGCTGATGCCGAAGCGGAGACACCCGAGGGCGAGCGGTTGAATGTGTCGTTGGCCATTATAGCGCAAGAAATCAAGCACCTGACTACGACGTCGTACGATGTGTGTCTCGTAAATGACAGCAACTATTACCTCTATTTTACCTATATGAGTCGCGACGATGAGGGCTGGCGCACGCGCTATGCGGGTGTGATAGAGCCAAACATGCAAATGCAAATAGAGGAGCTACAGCAGGCCGATGTGAATGGTTTGCAGCGCATAGGTTTCCAATATGTAGCATTTAAGAAGGGGAAACATTTTGCAATGAAGAATCCCGGCGGCGTAGATATGCGCTTCGATTCTACGCGACTGTATAAGTTGCATAGTTTCAGACAGAATGCCTACTTTGATGAAGCTGCATTGATGATAGATTTGGTAAAGAACGATGTGCCCGTTCGTCCGTTGGTGGTTGATGCAGAGGAGGTGGCGCGAGCCATGAGCGAGAAGCGTGCCGCTGCGGTGGCCAACAAGCCTCACGTAAGTAAGCCCAACCGCCGTCAGGCTGACATTATCGAGGTTGACTTGCACATAGGCGAGTTGCTCGACTCTACAGCGGGGCTGAGCAACAGTGACATGCTGGAGGTTCAGATGGATACCTTCCGCCGTGTCCTTGCCGAGCATAAGAACGACAAGGGGCAGCGTATTGTCTTTATCCACGGTAAGGGCGAGGGCGTGTTGCGTCGTGCCATTATCGATGAGTTGAGAACCAAATACAAGCAATATACCTATCAGGATGCTTCGTTCCGTGAGTATGGCTTTGGGGCAACGATGGTGACGATACACTGATAGCGGAGTACTCTGTTTTAAATTTTACTCTTCACGAAACGTGTAAGCTCTACCGTTGTAAAAAGAGAAGAGCGCAAAAAGATGAATGAGATAGAGACAGCAACATTGCCCAATGGATTGCGGATAGTCCACTGTCGGCAAGGAGGTAATGTGTCGTATTGTGGTGTGACGGTGAATGCCGGTACGCGCGATGAGTTGCCCGACGAAAGCGGATTGGCACATCTTGTAGAGCATACCATCTTCAAGGGTACAACACGGCGTAAAGCGTGCCACATACGTACTCGCATGGAGAGTGTAGGTGGTGAACTGAATGCCTACACAACCAAAGAGGAGACAGTGTTGTATAGCATCTACCCTTCGGCATATCATGAACGTGCCATGGAGTTGATAGGCGACCTGGCAGCGCATGCCTCTTTTCCTGAGGCAGAGTTTGAGAAAGAACGAGAGGTAGTACGTGAGGAGATAGATATGTATCGCGATACGCCCTCGGAGCTGGTGTATGATGAGTTTGAAAACCGCCTTTTTGCCGGGCACCCGTTGGGTAGGAATATACTGGGTACGGCCGAGGAGTTGTCGGCCATGTCGCCCATGCAGGCGCGCGCATTTATGAAGCGTTGCTATAAGGCCGGCGAGATGGTATTTTTCTCATATGCCAATGCCCCATTTAGTAAGGTTATGGAGTGGGCGCAACGTTACTTTGGTGATATTCAGTGCGGTATGCGGGGAGAGAGCCGTCAAAGTCCGGTTGCGGTCGCGCCGTTCGACGAGCGAATGGCTTATGACACCCATCAGGCTCATGTGGTGTGGGGCTGTCGTGCCTATGATATGTATGACGAGCGCCGGCTAGCCCTTCTGTTGCTGAACAATATGATAGGAGGGCCCGGGCAGAACAGTTTGCTGAATGTGGCTTTGCGCGAGCAACGAGGGTATGTATATGCCGTAGAGTCGTCGGTGGTAAATTATACCGATACAGGACTTTTTACCGTCTATTTCGGTACCGATGGTAAATATGTGGGGCGATGCTTGCGCCGCATTGCCGGCGAGATGGAACGGCTGCGACGCGGCGGACTGACACCATGGCGGGTGGCCGCAGCAAAGAAACAATACCGTGGACAACTGTTGGTGGCCGAAGATAACAACGAAAGTCTTGCTCTGGCCATAGGCAAAAGCTATATGCGCTATGGTAATGTGTTGTCGCAAGAGGAGCAGTCTCAACGAATAGAGGCGGTAACACTCGAGCAGATGCAAGCCGTAGCCGACGACATCATGGATACACGCCAATGGTCGCTGCTCGTATTGGAGTGAAACGAACAACAAAGTAAAAGAGAGAATGAAGATAGGAAATGTAGATTTGGGAGAACGCCCCGTACTCTTGGCACCCATGGAGGATGTGACCGATACCTCATTCCGTCTGATGTGTAAGGAGTTTGGAGCCGACATGGTATATACTGAGTTCGTTTCGGCCGATGCCCTGGTACGCAGTATAGAGTCGACGCAACGTAAGTTGCATATTGTTGATGCCGAGCGACCGGTAGCAATACAGATATACGGACGCTTCCCCGAGTCGATGGTAGAGGCCGGCCGCCTCTGTGAAGAGGCGCAACCCGATGTGATAGACATCAATTTCGGTTGTCCGGTAAAAAAGGTGGCCGGTAAAGGAGCCGGTGCCGGCATGTTGAGGGATGTTCCCAAGATGCTTGCCATCACGCGAGGCGTAGTCAATGCCGTGAAGGTTCCTGTCACAGTAAAAACTCGATTGGGGTGGGACCAAGATTCGAAAATTATCGTTGAGCTTGCCGAGCAACTGCAAGATTGCGGCATAGCAGCGCTCACTATACACGGCCGCACTCGTAGTCAGATGTATACCGGCGAGGCCGACTGGACATTGATAGGCGAAGTGAAAAACAATCCCCGGATGCATATTCCCATCATAGGCAATGGCGATATAACGACAGCCGAGCGAGCTGCCGAGTGTTTCGACCGTTATGGTGTCGATGGTGTGATGGTGGGACGGGCTGCCATAGGTGCGCCGTGGATATTTCGCGATATCAAGGGGTATGTGCGCGATGGCGTCTTGCCCGCTCCGTTGACAGTGCATGAACGAATGGAGGTGATACGTAGGCAGTTGCGCGAGAGCGTGGCGCGCCTCGACGAACGCCGCGGTATTACGCACATCAGGCGACATCTGGCTGCCACACCGCTTTTCAAAGGGTTGCCCTCGTTTCGCGAAACGCGTATAGAGATGCTTCGTGCCGAAACAGTACCCGACTTGCTCGCTATCTTGGAGCGCATAGAAAATACGTTCCTTGCCGGGATGGAGTAGTCTCAAATATCTATGTATATCGCAATGTAATACTGACGAAAGTTATAGACGGTATAATCGAAGATTAATTTTACTATTACCCATTCATGGTTAGTCTTATTTATAGGAGTGTGATATAGGGTTAAAAAATATTTATACAAATCGATTGTGATGCTTTTATTTTTGAATATAAATATATCGATGTAGTTTTATTTGTGCATTTGTAATATAAATTTTATATTTGTGATATAAAATGTGGCGTATTATTACAAACCTTATAAAACAACTTTTTATGAAGAAAAAACTACTATTAGTATTTGTGGCATGCTTGTTTGCTGTATGCATACGGGCAGAAGAAACCGATGCGGTATGGTGCGCGGTGACAAATTATGAGACGTATGTGCCTTTGTCGGAGATAGATTATATGCTCTTTCCTGATGATAAGGCATTGTTTGCAATCGTAAGGAAAGACGGTAGGGTGTCGGAGAATGTAGCTCGAGTAACGTTTGGCAAATATATGATATCGTCCGAGCCTGTACTGAAAGGTGAAAAAACGCAAGTATCGCTTTATCCCAACCCCGTAGTGCGTCAGCTGACATTGCAAGGGTTGAAGACAGATACGAAGGTTCGTATTGTGTCAGCCGCTGGCGATGTAGTTTGCGAGTCGGTTGCCGAAGGAGTGGCGATGACCATCGACGTGAGCTCTTTACCGACAGGAATCTATTTGTTGCAAACAGAAAGTAGTACCCTTAAATTTATCAAACAATGAAAGTGAAAAACATTATGATACTGGCTATGATGGTCATAGCTGCGGTGTCGCAAACAGATGCGCGACAAGTCTATATCTATCGTTCGGGAATGGAGTTGCCCGATACGCTGAGTAGTGATAAGCTCTATTTTACTCCGATGGGGGACGATTATATTTATGGGAAGGCTTCCGGAGTAGATGATTTGACACTCATTGAAGGTATCTATACGGCGACAGCCCAGAGCGCATTTGCAGGGTATCCTGACGAAGCGTGGACAGTCTCTATAACACGTGATGATGCAGAAGAAAACAAGGTTTGGATTCACCCTATATGTTTGTTTGCTGGTTTGTCTGCTTCATCCATAAATCCAGCCTATGCATTTGTAGATACTATACAACATACCATTACAGTACCTTTGGGACAAGAACTTTATTTGTCTGAATTAAGTTTGGTTTTAGCTAATTTGAATGGAGCAACGTCAGGTGATTTGATTGCTGATTATACCGAAGAGAATGGTGCGGTTAGCATAACGTTCAGAGAAGGTTTTGGTATCCCTGTGTCCAATGAACCAGGTTATTGGTATCAGGCATTGATGGCTCCTGTATACAATAATTCATATAATAGGAATAGTGTAAGTAATGTGGATTCTATCTCTCTTGTACCTCCGGCTTTACAGATAAAAAATTATTCTTTAATGTATCTTAATGGATTAAATATTGAATTTACGACTCCTACAGCTGAGCATATTCAATTATTAGATCCAAATATTTATTATAAAGCGTACGATGCAAATAATGTACTTGTGCAAAGTGGTCAAGCCGGATATATTATGGCAGATGAAGGCTCTCAAGATATTACTATTGTCATGAGTAAAATGGCGCTGGATGAAAGCATGGGAATGATTTATTATAAATTAGATAGCTTTTTGCCTTGTGATACAGTGTTCAAGGTGGCGGTATCGTTGCCTGAAGCATTATTTACCGACCAATATGGCTCTGTTTCACCCGCTGTAGAGAGTTATATAGATGCGGACGGTACAGAACATGGAATATGTTATACATACTATAACGAACGACCCCGGTTATTATCTGATGGTGAATTGTCGGTAGATGCCGAGAATCCTCGAACCGCTTATTTGGAATTCAATGAGCCAATGTATCTTTATGATGAGATGAAAGATATAAAATATGAGTTGTATAAAAAGATCGGACAGTCTGAAGTAGAACTTGTTTCAGAGGGAACATTGGCTTATGATATGCTATATGGAGATAAGAAGCTTGCCATCTCGTTGCCCGATACAGAGACCTTAGAAGTGGATGAGGGATATATTGTAACGGTATCAGTCGATAGTTGGGGGTATGGTGATAGCAACATAAGTACACCCTTGCCATCGAGTGTCGAAAGCTATGTCGATGCCGACGGAATACCGCATGGATTGTGGTGGCGTATCGATTGGGGGGCGCCATATATTATAAGTCAGTATCCTCTCGAAGCAAGCCGCAATGGACGTTCTGTAACAATGGAGTTTAATCGCAGCATAGTCCGAGACAATACGATGGGAGCTATCTCGTATGAAGTATTGGTCGAGGAGGCTGGCGAGGCAAGAACTATATATCAAGGTAATTTTCCTGAGGAAAATATAGCAGCAGAAGGGCGAATGCTTACAGTTACGTTACCGGAGAGTATAGTCTTTGAGCGAGGTGTAACATATACTGTTTTGCTATCCTTTGAGGAGGGAGCTGTTGAAGACCTCTATGGAATTAAGATGGAAGCAATTGTAAACGAAATGCAAGAAGATGGGCAGCCTGCCGGGCCATGGTGGTGTGTAAACAGGCCTGGATTGGGTGAGTTTTTCCAGGAAGGTGAGTATGCTTTTGATATGATGTTTGATGGAGGTTCTGGCCCTCAACAGCTGTCTACAACAGCAAATTTCTCTGACACAGGAGATTTTGATCTTTCCTCGTGGGGAGCAAGTTATACCGGAATTATAGCAAAAGAGTGGAGTATAAGTGGCTTTCTCGATGGTTTGATTCAAGACTTGACACCTGTCCCATTCCCGGCATATAGTTATGCAATGACAGAGGAAGGAGAGACTACTGAGCGTATGACCATGATTGTTGCCTCCGGTGATGCTCCTTTGACTATAGCTCAATATCAGGGACAAGATGTCTATTTGGTAGACTATGTAGAGTCTGAGTGGACACTTTATTTCAATGTAGAATTTGTGGTTACTAAAGATCCAGACTTGGGAGAGATTGCAAAGACTACATCGGAATGTCCGGCACTTGCTATACAAGACGAAGAAGGTTATTATTATATTATTGCCACGTTGGACGATATGCAGTTTTATCCTTCTGAGTCTTTACAAGGAAAGTCTGCCAAGAATGGAGTTTTAAAGGCTACTGTTGTACCTACTCACATAGATGGAGTGAAGTTTGGTGGGATACGTAAGAATACGATAAAATAGTTTGCATAAAATCGTTTGGTAGATACGGGGTGTGATAGAATTTATATCACATCCCGCGTTTTTACTTGTGCACATAGTAGTTTATACGTGTAAATAATAAATTGTAGAGAAGTAAAAAGACTTTTCATGGCTTCAGTGACTGTATAATTGTTTATAGACAAACATAAAATGTTACGAGTGAGAAAAAATGGCAAAAAAGTTTGTCTGTAAGAGAGAAAGTGCCTATATTTGCAAGCCATTACGAATATCACGTCCTACCAACGTGGTGATATTGTAAAACCTATTTAGAATTTTCACAAATGAAAAAAGGAATACATCCCGAGAGCTATCGTCCTGTAGTCTTCAAAGACATGTCGAACGACGAGATTTTTATCAGTCGTAGCACTATAGCTACTAAAGAAACCATCGAGGTAAATGGCGAAACTTATCCGTTGGTAAAACTTGAAATCACAAGTTCTTCTCACCCCTTCTTTACAGGTAAACAGAAACTTGTCGATACCGCTGGTCGTGTTGATAAGTTCATGAGCCGTTACGGAAAGAAGAAATAATAAGAACTGCTCAGAATACAAGAGGGAAGCTGTTACGGCTTCCCTCTTTGTTTTTGTAGCGGAGGGGAAAGGCGTGTTGGGTTGTGTCGGTAGTGTAGTGCCGGTTGCCGGCTGGGACTACAGATAAATAAGCGATTGACGATTTACACCTGTTCCGATATGTTTTTGAAACGGATGTTTTTAACAAATATTATATTTGTATGTACGGTTTCTTGCACAGTGCTGGCATTATCTTTGTAGAAAATAAATGCAGCCTATATGCACAACGTGTTGCGTAAAGTCGCATAAAATATTATTTTTGTAGGAATAAAACCGTAAATGCAATGAAAATAGGAGAGCGCCTCCCCGATGTGTTGGGGATAGATGCTAATGGCAAAGAAATAAAGCTCAGTGACTATGCCGGTCGCAAGATAGTGTTGTATTTTTATCCCAAAGACAATACGCCCGGATGTACAGCCGAGGCTTGCAGTCTGCGCGATGGTTACGAAGCTTTGCGTGAGGCTGGTTATGAAGTGATAGGTGTAAGTAAAGATAGTGCAGCATCGCATCGTAAGTTTGCCGACAAGTATAATCTGCCTTTTACTCTTATAGCTGACACCGATACCACTCTGAACCAGGCTTTGGGCGTATGGCGCGAAAAGAAGATGGCGGGACGTACCTATATGGGTACGGTACGTACCACTTTTATCGCCGATGAGAAAGGTGTGATAACTCATATAATAGAGAAAGTTACAACTGCCGATCATGCCCGGCAGATACTGCAAATTGTAAATAACAAATAAACATAAAGCAAAATGAGCGAAGAAAATAAAACAACCCAGCCCGGAGGGCGTGTCCCCGTTCCCAGCGAGAAGCTGAAAGCCTTGCAGGCTGCTATGGACAAGATAGAAAAAAGCTATGGACGAGGTGCTATCATGAAAATGGGTGATGACCATGTAGAGGAGATAGCCGTGATACCGACAGGCTCGATAGGCCTTAATGCAGCATTGGGTGTAGGTGGTTATCCGCGAGGACGTGTCATCGAGATATATGGTCCCGAGTCGTCGGGTAAGACTACCCTTGCCATCCATGCCATAGCTGAGGCTCAAAAGGCGGGCGGTATTGCCGCTATTATTGATGCCGAGCATGCTTTTGACCGTTTTTATGCCGAGAAATTGGGCGTTGATGTGGAGAACCTGCTTATTTCGCAACCCGATAATGGCGAGCAAGCTCTCGAAATAGCCGAACAGCTTATCCGTTCGTCGGCCGTTGATATTGTTGTGATAGACTCAGTTGCAGCCCTTACGCCTAAGGCCGAGATAGAGGGCGATATGGGCGACTCAAAGATGGGCCTTCAAGCTCGCCTTATGTCGCAAGCATTGCGTAAGCTCACGGCTACTATCAGCAAAACCAATACCACTTGTATATTTATCAACCAGTTGCGCGATAAGTTAGGGGTTATGTTTGGTAATCCTGAGACAACGACCGGAGGTAATGCCCTCAAGTTCTATGCTTCGGTTCGCCTCGACATACGCCGTATCTCGCAAATCAAAGACGGAGATGAGGTAATAGGTAACCAGACTCGTGTAAAGGTTGTGAAAAACAAGGTTGCACCTCCATTCCGTCGTGCCGAGTTCGACATCATGTTTGGTTCGGGCATCTCGAAGGCCGGTGAAATCATAGACCTTGGTGTAGATAAGGGTATCATCAAGAAAAGCGGCTCATGGTTCAGCTATGGTGATACCAAGCTGGGGCAAGGCCGTGACATGGCCAAAAAGTGCATTGCCGATAATCCGGAGCTATCTGACGAGATAGAAGCTCTCATCATGCAGGCACTTACGCATCCTGCCGACGAGTAATCGCCACGGTGGATGTGATGTAATGCTAATGTAACACAACTGTAACAAGAGCGTATTCGTAGCTCTGTGGAGAATAGATAAATTTGTAGTTTGAAAAAGAGAATCATCAACCACCTCCCTTAGGGGAGTACAAATTGTAAACGTTATGATATACATTCAGCAAGAATTGGAGCGACTCAAACAAGAGGTGCTTGACATGTGGGACCTTGTCAGTTCGCAACTCAATCGTGCCGGCGAAGCCCTCCTGTCGTTAGATAAAGAGATGGCTCGCGAAGTGACATGTCGTGAGAAGCGTGTCAATGCTTTTGAGCTGAAGATAGACAGCGATTGCGAAGACATCATTGCTCTTTACAATCCCGTTGCCTTAGACCTGCGCTTTACTCTCTCGACGATGAAGATAAGCACAAACCTCGAACGTATCGCTGACTTTTGCGACGGTATAGCCCGCTTTGTCATAGATTATCCCGATATTAATATCGAGTCCGAACTCTTTGAGCGTACCGGCATCAAAGAGATGATAACTATTGGAAAAGAGATGTTGCGCCGTACGCGTGAGGCTTACGACCAAGAATCGTCGGCTATAGCTACTTCAATATTCGAGATGGACAACCGCGTAGATGAACTCAACCACGCTTCGGTACCTATCATTGCCGAGCATTTGCAGGCTGTTCCCGAGCGTGCAACTGAGTGCCTTAACCTGATAAGTATCATACGCCGTCTCGAACGCATAGGAGACCATTGTAATAATATCGCCGAAGAGGTTGTGTTCTATCTCGATGCCAAGGTCCTAAAACACGCAGGAAAGAGCGAAGAGGAAGAATAACATACTTTTATCTCTTACGCTATTTTTGTCAGAAAACCAGAGGAATGCAAAAGAGTCTGTAATAAGATACAATCTATTACAGACTCTTTTTGTAAGATTGCTCATGAAATATATAAGAATTGTGGTACGATTTTTATCTCATTACATAGCACTTGTATAAAGTTTATATGTAGATGAATGAGTATGGGAAAAATTACGAATCAAAATAAGGGTGCGATAGGTGAATATATAGTCCTATCGCGGTTATTGTTGTTGGGATATGATGCGGCAATAGCCAATTTTACGGTTAATAACGTGAATGGATATGATATTTTCTGTCGTAATAACGACACAGGAATGATAAAAACTATCCAAGTTAAAACTACGACCGAGGGTGTATTTCATGTGGGAATGAGCCATGCGCCCTTTTTTAATAGTGAGGATAAGGTAGATATGATGCAAGGGCGTAGGTTTGTAGAGAGTAAAATAGATTCCTCGTGGATATTTGTAGATGTTTTGGGCACGGATTTGCATCCTGATTTTCGCTTTTTTATTCTTTCTCGTAAACAAATCATTGATTTGATTCTTGCATCGGAGGAGTGGTATCTGACAGGATATCAGAGAAATAGGCCCCTTAGCAAAAATGGTAATATACTTATTCCTTGCTCATGGCTTGAAGGAAAAGGGGTAACGGCTTCAAGTAAGCACGTCGAATTTGTAAATCCATTGGCTTCTGCTCAGCTTGAAGATGAGTGGAACAATATTTGGAAAGATTGAGGAGATAAGAATATTGTATAATTTATACGTAGATGCAAGAGACGAAGCATAGACACATATTGACTGTGCCAAATTGGTGTTTTTTGTTGTAGTCAGTGAAATAAAAAATGGGACTTAACAGTCTTTTATATACGCTTGTGTTAGTCTTAGATAGTGTATAAATAGCAAAACGCTGTGCGATATATTGCACAGCGTTTTTACTATTTGGTATTTGTTTATCGCGGAGTGAGGGGGATTCGAACCCCCGATACGCTTTTGACGTATACACGCTTTCCAGGCGTGCCTCTTCAACCACTCGAGCATCACTCCTTGTGTGTGATTGACGGAGTGCAAAGGTAGTGATTATTTTGATATATCGGTGTTTCTGCTCTTTGTTTTTCGTAGGGTAGGATGTATGAACGTCGCAATGTTTATAAATTACAATGCTTTATTGAGCGGCATTATCTGTTGGAATAGGGACAATATACGTCTCTATACGATGGGCAATAGGGGTATTGCCGTTGGGAGACCGATGTTTGTTTGATGAAGGTATTATCTTATCGGGCGATGTCGAGAGTGGTAAAAATACTGCCTTCGCCCAGCGCTTGGCGCAGGTAGTCGGCAGAGATGGCATTGTACTGCGGGTTGACTACATAGTGGCCGGTTTCATCAATAAAACCCCATACTGTGCCGGCTTTTACAGCTGCATGATGGTCGATAAATGGATATGCGTCGGTAAACTGTCGTTTGATAGCAATCTTGCCGCTGCGGTCTACATATGCCCATTTGCCTCTGATAAATACCGGTGCCAACGGTGCGTTACCAAAAGCCCGACAATCTTCGTAACAAGGCTTAATGACGGTAGTACCGTTCTTATCGCACCATCCCCATTTTTTGTCATAGCATACACGCAGATATTCGCCATCGGGGATGACTATTTCGTACGACGATAACATGGTGAGGGGTAGTCCGTTGCGGTCGATGAGAAGGTAGCCCTTATCGTCGCGTACAAGAGCAGAGCCATTTTCGTCGAACGAGTTGGCCTCTATATAACGGCATGGAAAGCGCAGAGAGTCAGCAAGATCTATATATCCCCATAGACCTGTATTTATATCTTGTACGGCGGCCAATCCCTGACAGTAGTTCTTGACAGCTTTGAAACGTGGCTTTATCGACTCTTCTCCCTTTTTGTTGATAAATCCCCAGAGGGTAATACCGCGCTTTACTGTAGCAAAAGCGGCATGACCTTCATGAAAAGCCCTTACAGCCACAGCATCGCGCAGTGAGAGCTTTACGCGACCTCCGTCGTCGATGGCGCCGGGCATATCGCCTTTCTTAAGTACCCAGGCAAGTCCCTCACTGAATACGGTAGCCAGGTCGTATCGGGCGGGTATGGTAAACTCACCCTTGTTGTTGACGTATCCATACATAGCGTCCGAGTCGCATACGAGAGCCAGTCCGTTATAGTATAACGACATGTTGCGGAAAGGAGCGGCAAATCGTTGTTCGTCACTGTAAGAGATGTTGCGGCACGAATCTTCGCCCATGACAATAAGATAACTTGTTTGTGGTTGTAGTGTGTTGCTGTCGGGGGTACATGCCACAAACGCACCTGCCACGGTAAGCAGGCAAAGGGTAAGAGTGTTGCATTTCATGCGTACAAAATTAGATAAAAAGGCATTATTTTGCAATATCTCTTTCGGCTGGGAAGTTTTTGCTTGTAATTAATTATAGTTATATGCAAAGGCCCTTGTCATAGTCATTGACAAGGGCCTTTGTGGTATAATAGTTGGTTGGTATTATTGTTGTAAAAATGGCTCGAATGACGGAGAGTATTCTGTTGCCATTGTTCCGTCGGGACGGCTGTAGATGAGGTAGTAGGCTATTTCGGGGTGGAGCCGTGACAGTTCGGCCGCTTTCTCACGACCTGTCACCATGATGGCTGTGGCATAAGCATCGGCAACCATACACGATGGTGCGATGACTGTAGCACTCAGCACATCCTGCTCGGCCGGATAGCCGGTCTTGGGGTTGATGGTGTGACCATATTTGTGTCCGTCCTTTTCGTGAAAGTTACGATAGTTACCCGATGTGGCAAGTCCGTAGGTGCCTTGCAGCGAAACGATAGCTTGCAGGTCGTTGTTGATGCCATCAGGGTCATCTTCGGGGGTTACAATGCCTATTCGCCATCCTTTGCCTTGGGCATTAACTCCGCACGAGCGCACCTCGCCACCTACCTCTACCATATAATTTTTCACACCATGCTGTTCTAACAAGTGGCCTATGAGGTCGCAACTACATCCGTCGCCGAGAGCCGAGAAGTTGAGTTGTATGCGTGGGTCATCTTTTTGCACGTATCCTGCCGAGTCGATGTGTACCTTCTCATACCCTACAAAAGTGAGTATGCTGTCTATGTTAGCTTGTGTAGTGGATGTGCTGTCGTCAGTAAATCCAAATCCCCATAAGTTGATGAGAGGCGAGCAGGTTACGTCTAATGCGCCGTCGGTATTTTGTGCTACTTGTGTGGCGACAGTAAACACCGACCGGAAGATGGAATCGGTAACGACTGCTTCGTTACGGTTGACACGCGAAATGATAGATGTACTGTCAAACGGGTTTATCGAGTGATAATATGCTTGCAAGAGGTCGCGTATCTCGTCGTCGTAACTCTCTGTAGCTTCATACTTCACGGAATATGGTGTGTGAAGCATCCCGTTCAACACCCTGTATTGTGGTTGGGTGGAACAGCTTGTAACACTTGTAATCAGGGCGATTGCAAGAAGTATCTCGGTGAAGATATGCAAAGGTTTCATTATCGTATGTTGGCAATACTGATGATGTCGGCAAAGACACCTGCTGCAGTAACGGCCGAACCTGCGCCGTATCCTTTGATAATCATTGGGTATTCTTTGTAACGCTCGGTGGTGATAAGTATCACGTTGTTGCTCCCTTCGAGGTGATAGAAGGGGTGGCGGCTGTCTACAGCCTGCAATCCTACTTCGGCTTTACCATCGACAAAGGTAGCGACGTAGCGCATGCGTTTACCTTCTTCCGAGAGTTGGCGGCGGCGTGTCTCAAAGTCGGCGTCTAACTGCTTGATTCGTTGCATAAACTCCTCAATGCTGCCTTTAAAGTACTCTTCGGGGATAAATTGGCTACGTACTATATCTTTTTGTTCCATAACGTAACCGGCTTCACGTGCCAGAATGACCAATTTGCGTACAACATCCTGCCCGCTGAGGTCGATGCGAGGGTCGGGCTCGCTATATCCGGCTTCGCGAGCCATCTCTATGGCGCGGCTTAAGGGTATTTGTTCGCTGATGGTATTGAAGATGAAGTTAAGTGAGCCGGAGAGTACAGCCTCGATACGCAGAATATTGTCGCCACTGTTGATAAGGGCATTGATAGTGTTGATAATAGGCAATCCTGCACCCACGTTTGTCTCGAAGAGGAATTTTACATCGCGACGGGCTGCCGTCTCTTTGAGCCTGATATAGCTGTCGTAGCTGCCAGAGGTAGCTATCTTGTTGGCTGCTACCACCGATACGTTATTGTCGAGCAAGTCGTAGTAAAGCGCTGCCACTTCGGCACTGTCGGTACAGTCTACAAAGACAGCGTTGAATATATTCATTTGCAGAATCTGCTCCTTGAAATATTCGGGCGAAGAAACAGTCTCCGATTCAGCCAACAACTCTTTGTAGCGCTCTATCTCTATACCATTGCGGTTGAAGATGCACTTTTTTGAATTGGCAATACCAACGACGCGCAGGCAGAGCGCTTTGTTTTTGATTAGGTTCTGTTGTTGTTTAGCTATTTGTTTCAGCAAGTCGCCGCCTACGCTGCCTACGCCCATAACAAAGAGGTTGAGTACCTGCGAGGTTGAGAGGAAAAACGAGTCGTGTATGGCATTCAGCGCTTTGCGCAAGCTGCCACTCTCTATGACGAACGATATGTTTTTTTCCTGGGCACCTTGTGCACAGGCGATGATATTGATACCGCTGCGTCCCAGTGTACCAAACAGTTTACCGGCAATACCGGGTCGGTTCTTCATATTCTCGCCTACGATAGCGACGGTGGCAAGACCCTTTTCTGCGCGTGCCGGACTTATTTCACCTAAGGCTATTTCAGTGGCAAACTCTTTGTTAAGAACTTCAACCGCAAGGTCGGCATCGGCATTACGTACGGCAAATGTCGTATTGTTTTCTGACGAAGCTTGTGATACCAGGAACACACTCACGCCCGACTGGGCAAGCGAGTTGAAAATGCGCGAATTGATACCCACGACACCAACCATACCCAAGCCCGTGACGGTGATGAGGCTTGTGTCGTTGATAGACGATATACCTTTTATGGTTTTACCCGTAGGCATTTGTTCCGTGTTGCTGATGAGTGTACCCGGAGCGTCGGGGTTGAACGTATTCTTGATGACGATAGGAATGTTCTTGTGAAATACCGGATATATCGTGGGCGGGTATATGACTTTGGCACCGAAATTGCATAACTCCATTGCCTCGGTAAACGAGAGGTGGTCTATAACATAGGCCGAGTTGATAACTCGTGGATCGGCTGTCATGAATCCGTCTACATCGGTCCATATCTCCAATTTATCAGCATCGAGAGCAGCTGCAAGTATGGCAGCTGTGTAGTCCGAGCCTCCTCGTCCCAAATTGGTAGTGTCATCGGTCACTTTGTCGGCCGAGATAAAGCCCGGTAGTAAAGCCACGCGGGGCAGACGGCAAAAGTGCTCGCGGATGAGGCGGTTGGTCGTGTCAAAGTCGACGATGTGCTTGTTGAATTGAGGTACCGTCTTGATATATTCACGAGAGTCGAAAAGCTCGGCGTCTTTTATTACTTTGCTGATAATGGTCGATGATAGACGTTCGCCGTAACTTACAATGGCGTTGAGCGTTTTGGGTGATAGGTCTTTAATGAGGAATATACCGTGATATATGTTGTCCAGCTCGTCGAGCATCTGGCCGGTTTTCTCTTCTATCTCGTCGCGGTGTGCTTGGGGTACTACACCGGCGATGACTTGCATATGCCGCTCGCGTATGGCTTGCATGTTTTCTTTATAGCTCTCATCGCGGTTGCATGCTTTGTGAGCTGTCTCTATCAGTTTGTCTGTAATGCCACCCAGAGCCGATACCACTACAATGACCGGCTCGCAACATTGCTCTACGATTTTCTTTACATTTTTGATGCTTTCTACGGTACCTACCGAGGTGCCGCCAAATTTCAGTACTTTCATTGGTTATCCCGAAATTGATATATTTTTTATGGGGCTGTGCACTACGACACACCTCCGCGTGATAGCTTTCCCCTAAGGGCGTGCAAAGTTAATATAAACATCGGGCATAAAAAAGCGAATAGCTGCTTTTTATGCCCGAGATAATAAGTAAATTGTTCGGCAACGTATTACCGGCTGTTTGCAGTAATGCTTTATCCGTAAGAGGGGAGTGGATATCCCCGGTTATATGCATCTTCTATTGTTCTTTGTGGCGGAAGTAATATTCCAAAACGTCGTGCGCCGCAGTAAACGATGTTTGTGTATTATTGAGGATGCGCTCTTCTTTTTCTTCGAGCATCTCTTTGATGATGGGATTGTTATAGAAGTTGTTGCGCAATTGCTCGTCGATAGTTTCGTACATCCAGTATTTGGCTTGTTCCTGCCTGCGATGCTCGAAATAACCGTTCTTGTGTACAAAATCGAGATAGTCGTTTATCATTTGCCATATCTCGTCGATGCCTATCTCGTAGTATCCCGAGTAGGTAAGCACCTTCGGGGTCCAGCCCGACGGAGGCAGCGGGAATAGGTGCAGGGCATTTCTGAACTGAGCTTGTGCCAGCTTGGCGCGTTCTATGTTATTGCCATCGGCTTTGTTTATGACAATGCCGTCGGCCATTTCCATAATACCTCGCTTTATACCTTGCAGCTCGTCGCCGGTGCCGGCCAGTTGGATGAGCAGGAAAAAGTCGACCATCGAGTGGACGGCAGTTTCGCTCTGTCCTACACCTACGGTCTCGACGAAGATGTTGTTATATCCGGCAGCCTCGCACAGCACGATGGTCTCGCGGGTCTTTCGTGCCACACCGCCCAACGAACCTGCCGATGGGCTGGGGCGGATAAATGCAGCCGGGTGTACCGACAGCTTCTCCATGCGGGTCTTGTCGCCCAGAATACTACCCTTAGAGCGCTCGCTGCTGGGGTCTATGGCAAGTACGGCAAGCTTGTTGCCGGGGTTGCGCAGTACGTGCAGCCCAAAAACGTCGATTGAAGTACTTTTGCCGGCTCCCGGTACGCCGGTAATGCCTATACGTACCGATTGACAAGTGTGCGGGAGGCACTTCTCTATCACCTCTTGAGCGAGTGAACGGTGTTCGTACAAGTTGCTTTCTACCAGCGTGACAGCTTGGCTCAGCATCGATACATCGCCTTTTATAATGCCTTCTACATACTCACCGGCAGTGTATAGCCGGCGGCGGTGTGTACGTTTGAGATACGGATTTATCGAGGGCGGTTGTTCTATACCTTTGTTTACGGTGAGGCCTTCATATTGGCAGTCGTTCTCGGGGTGTTCCATCTTTTCTGTGAGTGTTTGGTGTTATTGAAATTCGGCTGTTATACGTATCTGCTGCGACGAGTTTGTGGGGTCGTTGCTCACGATATATATGTCGCTCAGCAATAAATTTGAGTGGGCACGTTTGGGGTCTATCTCTATGATAAGTTGAGTAGATTGTCCCGGTTTGAGTGTCGTTTTTTTCGGTTTGGCCGTTATTACGGCATTTTCATTGCGCACTTTGCGGATGATAAGCGGTGAATAGCCGACGTTGGCTATATAGATGATTTGTCGTACTTTTTGACTGCCTGTTACGATACCGAAATCGACAATTCTCTTGCCTGTCACCAGGATGGGCGCGTTGGCTTTCTCTTCTTCGCTCATGCTGTCGAAGTCGTCGGTAATCGTAGCCGATACGCTGATGGTTTTATATTCGGCTTCCGAGAGCGGTTTGTTGTCGGCCGTTACTCCTGCCATGGTAAATTCATCGCGACGGTAGCCCCAGTCGTCAATCGCGTCGGGGTTGTAGGTGATAACAAGCCGTCCCTCTTCGCCGGGCAGCAGGGTATCGGGTACTATGCGGGCACGTATATGTTTCGGTATGTTTGTGGCAACAGGACAAAGGGTATCTTGCGAGGCGTTGATTACTTCTATGAAGCCGCTCGACGTTTTACCTTTCACTACTTTCGAGAGAGGTATGTGTAATGTCTTTAGCTTCAGATTTCCTATCTTGTAGGCATATAGTACCGATTGCGGATGGTCGCCTTTTACTACTTCGCCCGTAATACGCAGTATGGAGCGTTCGGGTTGCGAGTTGGCATATACATAAATGCCTTTGCTGAAGCGTCCCGGTCGGCCTATGGCATTGTAGGTAACTTTTATCGAACCTTTTGCTCCTGGAGCAACAGGTGTTTGTGTATATTCAGAAGCCGTACAGCCGCATGTCGTACGCACGTTTTTTATCACCAACGGTTCATTGCCTGTGTTGGTAAACTCAAAATTATAGCTGACGGTCTCTATTGCTTCGTCGAAAATGCCGAAATTGTGGCTCTTCTCCTCGAACTTCATGACCGGTTGTGCCAAGGCTGAGCACCCTGTCACAACTGCACACACTGCTGCAAAGACAAAACTCTTCTTCATAATGCAATCTTATTGTTTGGGGAAAACGGCACCTCTTATGTAAAGGCGTGTTTTTTTCTTGTTGGCGTTGCTTTTTACGATAATCTCTTTAGCAAATTCGCCAGGATTCCCCTCGGGTGAGAAAACGATGGTAATTTTTTCTTTTTCGCCGGGCAGAATGGGAGCAAGCGGAAATTGCGCAGTAGTGCAACCACAGTTGGTATTTATCTCATATATTACCAACGGCTCGTCTCCCGTGTTGGTAAAAAGAAAATCGTGCGATACCTCGCCGCCCTTTTCGTCTACCCTGCCAAAGTCGTATAACGGTTTTTCGAAAGTTATTTCAGCCTTTCCGGCAGCCGCTGCGGTAACGTATGACAGCACGACAATACAAAAAAGCCATAATAGTTTTTTTCTCATACTCTTGCCTGTTACGTTTATGCAAATGTACAATATATTTCCTTTTGCCAAAGGGTAGAAAGGAAATGCCAAATCATAAAAAGCAATAATAAAACAATTGTTCAGAGCAGATTTGAATATTTTTAACCCACGACATCTGTATTGTTGTCTCATCGAATGGCTTACTTGAGACGTGTAGTACCAATTGGCAGTTCATATGTGAATGACTCTATTTTTTCGTCGGAAAACAAGAATGAGGAATATCGAATGTGATGTGCCAGAAAATTTTGCCTTCCAGTACTTCGTTTCTGAATTTAATTGTTGTGTTGGTGGAAATAGGACCGATTTGTTTTAGAAAGTGTAAAATAGTATAAAATAAATAATTGTTTTACATTTTATGCTTGTTGTGTGTTTTTTGTTTTTTATATTTATGCTGTAAAATATAGCTTGCAATGTCATGATAAAGATGGCTTTGAAATAAAACCAAAGCTGTGGGTATGAAAGTCATATCCTCTGGTTTTGCAGTAAAGAAGCAACCTTGCATGAAGAAGATAAAGACAACGTAGATTTTGTTCCTGTTGAAACTTATATCTCGTAAAGCAAATAGCAAATATCTATAACCCTGAAAAACGAAAGCCTATGAAAAAAACAATTACTATTTCGATGCTCTTGTCGGCGGCCTCGGTTGCGTCAGTCATGGCTGCCGACGTTATACCTGCACCTACTTTTACCAATTCCAAAGAGTGGGTATATGTAGGCGACGAGCAAGGCGATACGTTGCGGATAAAATGTGAAGAACCTTGGCATGAGGAGCTTTATCCCGACTATTTTTCTTGGGCAGGCATGGAGCTGAAAGAGACCGATTCGACGGTGAAATTTTTGGCTCCTAATATATATAATGGTGCCTCTGACTTATATGCCCTATTGGGTTTCACGGTAGAAGGTGAGGATGTTACCTATTTCGACTATAATTGGCAGCCGGGAGATACTACCGTGATATTGTCTGTATATGACGAATGTACCGGTATTTGTTCTCTCGCGTATGGGAAGAGAATCAAAGTTCTTTCGAAAGATAGTGTGGAAATATCGGGCGAGATGCGTTGCCGGTACAATTTGGAGTCGCAGAGCATAGGCGTAGCTACCGATGCGAAAGGCGGGTCACACAGGTATGACAGGGAAATATTTTCGGGTATGGGCACAATCTCTGAGCCCTATTCCGATGCGTGGGTCGAAGGAATAGGCTATATGAAGATAGACCGCGAAGAGTCCCGGCTATATACCCTTGCTTACGTAACAGATGGCGGTGAGGTGATATTCCGTAATACGGTTACCGGCGATGAGCCGCAGACATCGGCCGGGCTGAAACCGGCCTTCGCTCAACCTCGGCTTGTACAACCGGCAGCAGCCGTTTCTGCCGCAGCGGGCGGAACATACGAGCCTACCTTCACGGCTACCAAAGAGTGGACGTTCGTTGGCGATATAGACAGCGATACTTTGTCGATAAGGTGCGAAGAAGTTGCCGAGCATCCCGGATATGTCTCGTGGAATGGTATTGCTTTGAGAGAGACAGAGCAAGGTATTGTCCGATACGTCGGATTGGGGAGTACTTGCATGCAAGCGCTTAATATCATCTATGCTCGGGGTGAGGGCGATGAAATTCCTTATTTCAACTACACGTGGCAACCTGGTAATGAGTCGTATTTCAACTATGCCCCTTGTGCCGTAGAACCTGAAGAGGGATGTATCTCTCAAATAGCAGTTGTCGGCGAGCAGATAGATGTGACTGCAATAGAGAGTGTGACTGTGGCGGGCGAGCCTCGTCGCTGCTACAAAATAGCCATGAGTGATTTGTCGGGGATGATAAGCGAGGAATATATTGTTGATAACCTCGATTATTATTTTTTGTTACAAAACGATTGGCAGTATGGTTTTCATATAGAATTGTCGACACTTACCGACCCTTACGAGGCCGAGTGGATAGAAGGCATCGGCTATACGCAAATAAAGCATGATGGTAAACCCTATACACTATTGTGTGTCACCGACAATGGCGAGGAGATATATCGTAACCCGAGCAGTGAGCTTGTTATCAAATCGGTTCAGCAGCGTGTCGGGTTGTACCGCGAAGGCGATAATCTCATGGTCATCTTTCCCGAGGTAGGTGAAGGTGCAGAAATTGCCGTGTACGATGCGTCAGGTAGGACGGTGTTGGCTACGCCTTTGTGTGCGGGAGCTACCAAGGCAGTGTTGCCTATGGACAATAGGCCTCGAGGAGCATACATAGTAACTCTTACATCAACAGGATACCGGCCGATGACAGCCAAGATATTGTGGTGATGTTACGCTTAGGACGGCGATATTGTTTCGGCAATTCAATTGTCGTAAGTATTCTTATAACCTGAGCAAAACGTATAGCCAATAGTCTATATTACTTGCATTGGTATGTATAGAATTAGTCGGAAAAAGTTTACGGGACTGTGTCGGATATTTTCCGTCGCAGTCCCGCATGTGAATGATGATATGGGATTTGTGATTACGACTGTAGTAGCTTGGCCGCCATAGCCTCGGCGATACGTCGGCAATGGTTCACATCGCACTCTTTGGGCTCGCCCCACGCTTCGCAAGGTTCGTCAATAACTTCCCATTTGATGTTTTCGGCAAACTCTTTGAAGTACTTCAGAGCCCCTCCTCCCCAAGTCTTATTGGCAAGGAAAGCCACGTAGTGGTTCTTGATACCCATGTGAGCCAGCTCGTTGAGCAGCGTTTCCATAGTGGGATATATGTTACCATTGTAGGCCGGGCTACCCAATATGACACCTTTGTATCGGAATATGTCGTTGATGATGTACGACGGGTGTGTTTTGGATGTGTCGTAGATGCGTATGTGGCGTATGCCCGCTTTGCGCAGATAACGAGCTGTGAGGTCGGCCATCTTTTCTGTGTGACCATACATAGAACTGAAGGCAACAACAACACCGGGCTCTGTCTCGTAACGGCTCCATTTATCGTATTTCCCCATAATATCGGTGATATGGCTGCGCCATATAGGTCCATGAGTGGCGCATATGGTCTCTATGGGGAGTGTAGCCAGTTTCTTAAGAGCATTCTGTGCCGGTACTCCATATTTGCTGACGATGTTTGAGTAGTATCGGCTTATCTCCTCTTCGAGAAAGTCTAAGTCTATCTCATCGTCGAATATGCCGCCGTCGAGTGTGCCAAAGGCTCCAAAGATATCACCGCTGAAGAGTAGTTTGTCGGCAGCAATATACGTAACCATTGTTTCTGGCCAGTGTAGCATGGGTGCCATGTAGAAGGTGAGCGTGCGGTTGCCAAGGCATATCTCGCATCCCTCTTTAACCTCTAGAACCTGGCAATGTGAGCCATAGTAGTTATTGAGGATAGGAAATGTTTTGGCATTGCCTACGATGGTAATGTCGGGATACCGTGAGATGATGGCTTTGATAGAACCGGAGTGGTCGGGCTCCATATGATTGATGACAAGGTACTCGGGCGAAGCTCCGTTGCAGAGCGTTTCTACATTCTCGAGGTAGTCGTTGAGGAAGCCTTGCTCTATGGTGTCGATGAGTGCTATTTTCTCATCTTTTACGATATAGGCATTATATGCAACTCCTTTAGGCAAAGGCCAATAATTTTCAAAGCGGTGGGTGCGACGGTCGTTTGCTCCCACCCACCAGATGTTGTTCTTGACTTCAATTGCTGTATTCATATATAAGGAATAGGTTATAGGTGCGAACCGAAATATTTGAGGAACTGCGTACGTTCCAAATTGTCGGCGTGTGCGGGATCTTTGGCGTTGAGTTTTCCGGCAAAGGCGGCGATAGAACCGAAGTGGTTTTGGCTCATCCAATTCTTTATTTCGTCGAGTGCGGTTGCAATCCACTCATCGCCGTGGCGGTATATGGCACTACATACTTCTACTGCAACAGCTCCGGCAAGGATGGCTTTGACTATGTCTTTGCCGTTTTGTATTCCACCCGATACAGCCAAGCTGTTATTTTTTACAGTTGTCGAGGCTATTCCCGTCCATCGTAGGGAGTTGGCGAGGTCGGCAGGCTCACTTAAAATGTGCCCTGCAGTATATTCCATTTTATCTATATCAATGTCGGGATGATAGAAGCGGTTGAATAGTACCACTCCGTTTGCCCCGTTTGCGTGTAATTCATTGATGAGGCGGACGGGGTTCGAGAGGTTGCTACCGAGTTTGATGATAAGTGGCAAGCGGGTCTCTTTGCGCACGGCTTTAAGGATGTCGATATGACGACGTTCAAAGTCGCCGTAAGCAGCCTCTATATCGGTAGAAATACTCATGACATTAAGCTCCAAAGCATCGGCTCCGGCTTCTTCTATGGCACGGGCAAAATATTCCCAATTGCCTGATGTGTTGCAATTGATGCTGGCAATGATGGGTATGTCGCAACGTTGTTTGCTTTGCTTGATGAGAGTGATATATTCGTTGAGGATACCGGCTTGTAAGTATGCTTGCATGTAGTCGCTTTCTTCGGTATGCGTTCCCGATTGTGCAATGTGCTGTGATTCGCGGACGATTTGTTCTTCAAAAACAGATTTAAGTACGATAGCAGCCGCCCCGGCTTGGGCGAGGCGTGCATTGTTGTCGGCATTGTTGGTAAGCCCGCAACTGCTTACGATAAGGGGATTTTTGAGTGACAATCCCGCAAAAGAGGTTTTCAGCATTTCCATGACGGTAATGAATGGTTGTTTTGTTTTTATGATAGTAGCCGACTGCCTTGTTTCTGCTGCATGCAGAGCCGCAGTTTTATAGTCCGGCGAGTCAATTTACAAAGATAAATATCTCTTGCGACAAATCAAAATACAAGAAGTTCAAAGATTCTTTTGAACTTACACTACGAGGCTGTGGCCTAATTTCTTAATTGGTCACAGCCTCGTATTCTGTATCAAAGAGTGCTGGCGTAGAAGATAGTCCCGTTGAGATGCCTCTCTTGTGTTTGCCTGCGCGGGTTTGCTTATCTTCTAATATGCCATAAGCTGTCGGCTTGTTGTGCAGTTACTTTATTATAATAGTGCCTTCACTTTATTTTCGAGGACAGTCTTGTTGGCCGAGCCCACATGCTTGTCGGTCAATTTACCATCTTTGAAGAAAAGAAGAGTGGGGATATTGCGGATACCAAACTCAGAACTGAGCTCCGAATCGTCATCGACATTGTATTTTCCTATGACAACTTGTCCCTCATATTGTGCAGCCAGCTCGTCTACAATAGGAGCTATTTGGCGGCAAGGACCACACCATTCTGCCCAAAAGTCTATTACTACGGGTTTCCCCGACTCGATGAGCTCTTTTGCATTCTCGTCTGTAATTTTCAGTGCCATGATAAGATGATATTTATTGTTTATAAAATGCATTTCAGAAAGCGCTACAAAAGTAACAAATGGCTATATAATAACAAATGTAGCAGGAGAGAATTTTATATCTTTTTCAGAATTTAATTTCAGATGCTCTCTGTGCTACTTTGTAGGAATGGGTAGCACCTGATTATTTGCTATCTGTATAGTATGGCGGAAGAAAAAAAGTTATATCAATAGTTTTGTCGATAAGAATGTTTAACTTTGCGCTAAATATATAGCATATGCAATCTTTGAAACGTCATATTGCCATTGTATCGTTGTTCATCGCTTGTTTTGTGGGCGTGGCAACCATGGTGCTGCCACATCATCACCATCACGATGGGCGTATCTGTCTGATATGGGGTAGCAATATGGCGGGAGAGAAGTCGCATGATACCGGCGAGCCTCTCTCTTGTAACGACTGCCCTTTGAAGATGCTGGCGTTGCAAAATGCTCAGCAGTCAACAACTCATGGTAACGACCGCGATGGAATATTGCCCATGATGGCAGTGTTGTGGAATAGTGTTGAGCTGCCTGAGATAGACGAACATGGTATTATCCCTTATTATATCGATAAAGAGCAGCACTGCATGTGCGTCGTGTGTACGCTATGTGGCTTGCGTGCTCCTCCTGCTTACGTGGCATAGTCTCGGGTTAGGTCTCGCCGTCAGAGAGACCAAGTCTTTATTATTTATTCCAAATTACATGTTTTGCGATGGCAACTAGCCTATAGTGCGGCCTTGTATGCCGTAGAGTTATGCATGTTGTCATGTCGCAAAAGCACAACACAATAACATTATGACAAAGCATATATTATCTATTATATTGCTTTCGTGCGCTTATATGCTGGCCGGATGTGCCGGCAACGGGCACGAGCAAAGTGTTGCAGAGGAGCAGCACAATCACGCAGTTGAAGAACACAATCACAATGAGCATGGTGCCGAACTCCACGCCCATGAGCATGAGGGGGCTATCTCGTTAAAACCAGGTGAAGCCGAAGCTATTGGGCTTGCCACCGAAGAGGTACAACCTCGTAAGTTTACTACGGTAATAAGTTGTTCGGGTAGTGTGACCGGAGCTGCCGGCGATGTGATTACGGTTGTTGCATCACAACCCGGTAGGGTGCATTATACCCGTTCGTGGGTTGAGGGAGAGGCTGTGCGTGCCGGTGCTGACTTATTTGCCATATCGTCGCGCAACGTGGGGGCTGGCGATGCTGCCGAGCTTGCACGGGTGGCATACGAGACGGCCAAGTCGGAATATGACCGTATGTCGTCGTTGGTGAAAGATAAGATTGTGTCGCAGCGAGAGTATGAGCAGGCACGCGAGCGTTACGAGCAGGCTCGTTTGGCCTATGAGGCTGTGGGTGCAGGTTCGCAGGACGGTTCACAAGTGACGGCTGCCAAAGGTGGATATATCACTCGTTTGTGGGTAAAAGAGGGCGATTATGTTGAAGCTGGAGCGCCGTTGGCAACTATTGCACAAAACAAGCGGTTGCAATTGCGTGCCGAAGTGCCGCAACGTTATTACTCATATTTGTCAAGTATAACGGGTGCCCACTTTGTTACATCGTACGACGATACTCTGTATGAGCTGGAGAATATGAATGGCAAGTTACTCTCGTATGGCCGAAATACAGGCGATGGTTCGTATTATATACCTGTAACGTTCGATTTTGACAATCGCGGTACGCTTGTGCCGGGTACGAGTGTCGAGATATATTTGTTGGGTCAGCCGCGCCAAAATGTGTTGACGTTGCCGGTGGAAGCTCTTACCGAAGAGCAAAGTCTCTTTTTTGTCTATCGTATGGTATGCGATAACAGTTTTGAAAAGGTAGAGGTACAGGTAGGTGCAAGCGACGGAAGCCGGGTGGAGATACTCGGCGGGATAAAGCCAGGCGACCACATTGTGACACATGGTGTCTATCGTGTCAAATTGGCTGCCAATAGTGGTATTATACCGGAGGGACATTCGCATAATCATTAAATCTGCGACGCCATGTTGAACAAGATTATCGAATTTTCGTTGCACAATCGCTTGTTGGTGATTGTGGTGTCGGCATTGATATTTCTGATAGGAATATACGGAGTATTGCACATGGAAGTAGATGTCTTTCCCGACCTCAATGCTCCTACCGTAGTGGTAATGACTGAAGCTCCGGGTATGGCTCCCGAGGAGGTGGAACGATTGGTAACTTTCCCTATAGAAACAAGTGTCAATGGAGCAACTCATGTGCGTCGTGTACGCTCGTCGTCTACTACGGGATTTTCTGTCGTATGGGTAGAGTTTGATTGGGGTACCGACATATATTTGGCGCGGCAGATAACATCGGAGAAGCTTGCGCTGTTGGGAGAGTCTCTCCCCGAGGGCGTGGGAACACCTACCATGGGACCACAATCATCGATATTGGGTGAAATGATGATTGTAGGACTTACTGCCGACAGTACATCGATGCGCGATTTGCGTACACTTGCCGACTGGACGATACGTCCGCGCCTGCTGGCTACCGGCGGTGTAGCGCAGGTGACGGTGATAGGCGGTGAAATGCAGGAATACCGCATATCGGTAGACCCGGTGCGCATGAATCATTATGGGGTGACACTCGATGAGGTCCTTGCTGCCTCGCGTAACATGAATACCAATGCCAACGGAGGTGTTCTCTATGAGTATGGTAACGAATATATAGTGCGCGGAGCCGTATCGACAACTCAAGTCGACGATATAGGTCGCGCTGTGATAAAGCGTGTAAACGGGGTCCCGGTCGTATTGGCCGATGTGGCCGATGTAGAGATAGCCGATAAGTCTCCTAAATTGGGCTTGGCATCGGTAGAGACGAAGCCTGCCGTGCTGGTGACAGTGACCAAGCAACCCAATACGGGTACGATAGAACTCACCCAAAAGGTTGAAACTGCTTTGGCCGAGTTGCAGAAAAATATGCCTGCCGATGTGAAAATGTCAACCGATATTTTCAAGCAGTCGCATTTTATAGAGAACTCTATCAACAATGTGCAACGTTCATTGATTGAGGGCGCGATATTTGTCGTAATCGTATTGTTCTTCTTCCTGATGAATACGCGCACAACCATTATATCGTTGGTAGCATTGCCTTTGTCTATGCTGGTGTCACTCTTGGCACTCAATGCCATGGGATTTACTATCAATACGATGAGTTTAGGTGGTTTGGCCATAGCTATAGGTTCGTTGGTCGATGATGCTATTGTCGATGTGGAGAATGTGTATAAAAGGCTGCGTGCTAATAGGTTATTACCGCCCGAAAAGCGCGAGCCGGTATTGCATGTGGTGTTTGAGGCCTCGAAAGAGGTGCGTATGCCTATCTTGAATTCTACGTTGATTATCATTGTAAGTTTCCTGCCTCTCTTTTTCCTCTCGGGAATGGAAGGTCGTATGCTGCAGCCGTTAGGTATCTCGTTTATCATAGCCTTGGTGGCCTCTACGGTAGTGGCCTTGACACTTACTCCCGTCTTGTGCAGCTATTTGTTGGGTGGAGACAAGGCGCTGAAAGCAGCCAAAGATCCGTGGTTGACTCGCCATTTGCATCGCATATATCATAAAGCACTTGACAGTGCGTTATCGCATTATAAGCCTATCTTAGCTACAACAATAGGATTGCTGGCAGTAGCGTTGGTATTCTTTTTCACGTTGGGACGCAGCTTCCTGCCGCCCTTTAATGAAGGCTCGTTTACTATCAACGTGGGTACATTGCCAGGTATATCACTTGAAGAGTCAGACCGTATAGGTCGTCAGGTAGAGGAACTGTTGTTGCAAGTGCCTGAGATACAAACCGTAGCTCGAAAGACGGGACGTGCCGAGCTTGATGAGCATGCCCTCGGTGTGAATGCAAGTGAACTGGAAGCTCCTTTTGTACTGAAAGATCGTTCGCACGAAGAGGTGAAGGCCGACATAAGAGCCAAGCTCTCTACCTTGTCGGGCGTCAACGTCGAAATAGGACAGCCTATTTCTCACCGTATAGATGCCATGCTATCGGGAACAAAAGCGCAGATAGCTATCAAGTTGTTTGGAGAAGACTTGAATAGAATGTATGCCATAGGCAATAATATCAAACAGCTTGCCAGTGAGATAGATGGTGTTGTAGACCTGAATATCGAGCAGCAGGTAGAGCGTCCGCAGTTACGTATCGTGCCACGCCGTGACTTGTTGGCTAAATATGGTATAACGATGCCCGAATTTGTAGAGTTTGTCAATGTAGCGTTGGCCGGTGAGGTGGTATCGCAGGTATATGATGAAAGCCGTACGTTTGACCTTACTGTGAAGGTACGCGACGATGCCCGTGATACGGCCGATAAGCTGCGCGACCTGATGATAGATACTCCTGATGGGAAAGTTCCTCTGCAACAGGTAGCGGAGATAGTTTCGGCTGCAGGCCCCAACACTATCAACCGCGAGAATGTAAAACGTAAAATAGTTATATCGGCCAATGTTGCTGGGCGAGACCTGCGCAGTGTCGTTGATGAGATACGAGGGCAAGTAGATGCCCAGATAAAACTTCCCGAGGGCTATTATGTAGAATATGGTGGTCAGTTTGAGAGCGAGCAGGCAGCGTCGCGTATTCTGGCTGTTGCGTCGATGGTCTCTATTCTGATTATATTCCTGTTGCTTGTGCATCAGTTCAAGAGCGCATCGCAGTCGGGAGTCATCTTGCTTAACCTGCCTTTGGCTCTCATAGGAGGTGTGTTTATACTCCGTTTTACGACCGGAGAGATAAGTATCCCTGCCATTATAGGTTTCATATCGCTCTTTGGTATAGCGACCCGCAATGGTATGTTGCTCATATCATGTTATAATACATTGCGCGATGAAGGAATGTCGTTGCGCGAGGCTATTGTGCATGGGTCGATAGACCGCCTGAATCCTATCTTGATGACAGCTCTTTCGTCGGCGTTGGCATTGATACCGTTGGCTGTCAATGGCGATGCGCCGGGCAACGAGATACAAAGCCCGATGGCGCAAGTCATATTGGGCGGACTGATAAGTTCTACTTTGCTCAATGCCTTTGTCATACCTATTGTATATTATTTGATGAACCGTAAAAACGAACACGTATGAAACGATATATTTTAGGCGGCATCGTTTTGTTGGCCGTATGCTCGGTGTCGCAGGCACAACAACCTATAGAACGTATATTGGAGAGCGTAGCTGCCAACAACAAGGGAATAAAGGCTGTGCAGGAACAGGCTGTTGCCGATAGGGCTGCCCTTTCGGCGGCCAATAGCCTCGAGAACCCCACATTCGACTTCGAGTATCTATGGGGTGAACAACACATACCCGGTGGCAATAAATATGGTTTTTCCATCATGCAGGGCTTTGACTTCCCTTCGTTGTATGTGCAGCGCAATAAAGTTGCCGGAGCCCAAGAAACATTGGGCGACCGTCAAGTGCGCTATGCGCGGCAAAATACCTTGTTGCAGGCTCGCGAATTGTGTATAAAATTGGTTTACCTCAATAGACAAATTGAGCTTGTTACCAAACGGGTAGCTATAGCCGATACGCTTGCAGCACTCTATAACAGGCGGCTAGATGAGGGTGATGCCAACCGCATTGAAGTCAATAAAGTGGAGTTGGAACGGTTGAGCCAGACTACTCGTCTGAAACTGCTGCAAAATGAGCAAAAGAATGCATTGGCGGCATTGGTGGCTTGTAACGGAGGCTTGGCCTTGCCGGTGAGCGGCGATGCACTAATGGAATATCCTGTTATGGTAGCTCCGGCCTCAGAGCAGGAGGCTGTAGCTGTATGGCAACAGCAGGATGCTTCGTTACAATTGCTCAGACAGCAACAAGCTATGGCCGAGATGCAGGTTTCGGTTGCCCGCCAGGGATGGATACCGGAGTTTGAGCTTGGATACAAGCAATCTTATGAAGAGGGTGATATGTTTTATGGATTTGCTGTAGGCATCTCCTTACCACTGTTCAAAACCCACAGTGAAGTGAAGGCCGAACGTGCCCGCGCTTTGTCGCAGGCGTGGCAGACCGAAGAAGTTGCTGTACAAAGAAGCTCCGAGGCTTTACAACTCTATCGCGAAGTGACGGCATTGCAATCGGCATTGCAAGATTACTCTTTGTTGGCAAAGCAAGATAACAGAACTTTGCTGATGAAAGCCTTGCAAAGTGGACAAATATCGCTCTTGGAATATATGACCGATATGGCACAACTCAATGCTATAGATGAAGACCGTTTGTTGATAGAGTATCAATATTATAGTAAGTTGTCGGAGCTGGACAGATATAATTTGTAGAGCATTCGGCATTAGCATTCAAGAGGGGGAGTGCAGTAAAAAATTTATTGAGCTGCGCCCCCTTTTTGTATGTATTATGATAGTATACGTCTGTGTTAATAAGGAGTTTGTAGTCTTCTTTGGCGGTCGATATGTGTTGTATTAATCTGCGATATAGAGAGAAGAAATAAGGAATCGGAGCATGACAGCCATTATTACCTATCACTTTTTGTGAGCAAACATTATAGAATAAAAATAAGAGCTGTTTGCTTGATTTTTAGATGGTATATCGGGTTAATTCACGATTTTTGTATAAGTTTGCACTCTTACTATGCAACGCGATGAATTGCTATATAACAGTTCAGTTGTGCGTTAGGACAATTATTCCTTAAATACAAGAAAATGAAAAGAAGTGTGAAGCGGATATTGGTGACCGGTGGAGCTGGTTTTATAGGTTCGCATTTGTGTCGTCGGTTGCTCAACGAGGGGAACGATGTGATATGCCTCGATAATTTTTTCACAGGTTGCAAGGAGAATATCAGGCCTCTCATAGGCAATGACCACTTTGAGTTGGTACGTCATGACGTGATAAATCCTTATTATGCCGAGGTTGATGAGGTCTATAATCTGGCATGTCCCGCATCCCCCATCCACTATCAGTACAATCCCATAAAGACCATCAAGACATCGGTGATGGGTGCCATCAATATGCTGGGGTTGGCTAAGGAGGTACGTGCCAAGATATTGCAGGCATCGACGAGCGAGGTGTATGGCGACCCATATATACATCCGCAGATAGAGTCGTATTGGGGTAATGTCAACCCCATAGGTATCCGTTCGTGTTACGATGAAGGAAAGCGTTGTGCCGAAACGCTTTTTATGGACTATCACAGGCAGAATGATGTGCGTGTCAAGATTGTACGTATATTTAATACCTACGGCCCTAACATGCATCCGCAAGATGGTCGTGTGGTATCGAATTTTATCATGCAGGCATTGCGGGGCGAAGATATAACGATATATGGCGATGGAATGCAGACGCGCAGTTTCCAATATGTCGACGACCTGATAGAAGGGATGATGCGTATGATGCAAACCGACGACGATTTTACGGGTCCTGTCAATATAGGTAATCCGGGCGAGTTTACAATGCTTGAGCTTGCCGAGATGGTGTTGCGGCTCACGGGTTCGCATTCGCGTATCGTATTCAGGCCGCTGCCTGCCGACGACCCTCATCAGCGGCAACCCAACATAGAGCTGGCGCGTGAAAAATTGGGAGGATGGCAGCCTACGGTGAGTCTCGAAGATGGTTTGACTCGTACAATTGCCTATTTCCGTAATCTGTTATAGCAATTGTTGTACCGCCTTTGGTAGGTCATACCATTGATAACCATATAAGCGAAGGGCGGCCGAGACATCTCGGCCGCCCTTCGCTTATATAAATGGAATTGTATTTTTTATTGTGCGGGTTTGTAACGCTCGTTGAGGCGAGTTACAATTTCATTGGTAATATCGTATGCGGGATTGATGTAGAGCGTAGCAGCACTGTTGAGAATAATTTCGTATCCGGCAGTTTTGTTGTACTCTCTGATGAACGACATGATAGAGTCATTTATTTCTATGAGCGTTCTTTGTTGTTCGGCAAGGTTTTCATTATCGAGGCGTTGCGCATAGCTTTGCAAATCGGCCTCTTTTTTAGCAAGGCGCTCATATTCTTGTTGCATTCTTTCTTGCGAAAGGAAAGCGTTGTTTTGATATTTACGTTGGAATTCCTCTTGTTCTTTTCTTAGAGAGGCTGCACGACTGTTGAGGTTGGCACGGTCATTCTCGGCTTTGTCGAGCAGTTTTTTCTGCAAATCCTGAGCGTAATTGTATTTTTGCAGAAGCGTATCGGTGTTGATATATGCAATGCGTCGTTGTTGTCCGTTGCCAATGAAAGCAGAGTCATTGGAATTTGCAACGTTGACCGATTGTTGCCCGGCATTTTTACATTGGACAAATAGCATAGAGCACGCGATAATGGCTAAGGCGCATAGAGCAGTGAAAAATTTTTTCATAATTCTCTTTATAATCTATTTTAGTTTTTATTCGTTTGACAAGTAATCGGCAAGATTCTTGCGGCTGCGCTGTTCGGCGTCGGTAGCAGCGGCACACGAAATACCCCTCTTTTTCAGCTCGGTATTGTGGCCTATGTGTGTGTCGGGAAATTTGCCGTTCTTGACAAAGAAGACCCTTATTCCCATTAAAACGACAGCCACTGCTATAATTAGCGCTGCAATGAGTATGGTATTCAACATAAGTTATTATATTTGTATTCGTAAAGCCAAGGACCAAAGTGTGCATTCATGTAATAGCATGTGTTGTAAGCGCCCTTGTTTTGCTTATGCGTTGCAAAGATATGAAAGAGAATCAATGTTTGTATCTTTTCGACAGGCTAATTTTGGTTACAGGATTTATGAATGCATGAAATTAACATAATTTTTTCTGCGATTACACTCGTTAGCGGTCGCGGAATCACAATTAAAATAGAGATACTATGAATGTAAAAGACCTAAACCCCGCGTTGGTATGGGAGATTTTCGATGCTATTACGCGTGTGCCCCGACCCTCAAAGAAAGAGGCTAAAATCAGGGCGTTTTTGTTGGATTTTGCCCGTGAGCATGGGATTGAGGCTGCTACCGATGCCATAGGAAATGTGGTGATGACGGTCCCTGCTACTGCCGGATGTGAGCAGGCTCCTACCGTGATTTTGCAAGCGCACATGGATATGGTGTGTGAGAAAAACAGTGATGTAAACCACGATTTTGAGAATGACCCTATTGAAACTTACATCGATGGAGAGTGGGTGCGTGCACGTGGTACGACGCTCGGTGCCGATAATGGTATAGGTATGGCGGCTGCCTTGGCTGCGCTGATAGCTCCCGATATAAAACATGGCCGTTTGCAAGCACTATTTACAGTTGATGAAGAGACTGGTTTGACGGGTGCCAACAATCTTGACGGCTCGCTTATCAGTGGCGACATACTGCTTAACTTAGACTCGGAAGATGATGCACAACTCTTCATAGGTTGTGCCGGTGGTATAGATACTACTTCTACATTCCATTATACATTGCAAGCTGCCAAGCCGGGCTATCATTTTGTACGCCTGAATATCAAAGGCCTTAACGGAGGTCATTCGGGTAGCGACATCCATTTAGGTCGTGGTAATGCCAATAAGATACTTGCTCGCTTTTTGTGGCAGAGCATGAAGCGTTACGATGTTATAATGTCTGAGATTGATGGCGGTAACCTTCGCAATGCTATCCCCCGTGAGGCTCATGCCGTAGTAGGTGTGCCCGATGCCGATAAAGAGAAATTCCGTGCCGACTTCAATTGCTTCATTGCTACGGTAGAAGATGAGTTGCGTGGTGTAGATGCCCTTACCGGTTCGTCTATGGAGAGTGTCGAAGCTCCTGCGCAAGTAATCGACAATACAACAGTACGTAACCTTGTGACGGCGCTCTATATTGCACCTCACGGCGTTATAGCCATGAGTCGCGATATTAAGGGGTTGGTAGAGACATCTACCAATTTGGCTTCGGTAAAAATGCGTGAAGGCAATACCATTGTGGTGGCAACCAGCCAGCGTAGCTCGGTAGAGAGTGAAAAATACGATATAGCACAACAAGTAGAGGCTGTCTTTGAGTTGGCCGGTGCTGTGCCTACCCATGGCGATGGTTATCCAGGATGGAAACCCAATATGCACTCGCACATTAAGGATGTTGCAGTAGAAGCATACGAGGAGTTGTTTGGCATTACGCCCGAGATACTTGCTATCCATGCCGGATTGGAGTGCGGTTTGTTCCTCACGAAATATCCGCACCTCGATATGATTTCTTTCGGTCCTACATTGCAAGGTGTGCACTCTCCCGATGAGCGGATGCATATACCTGCTGTAGAGCGTTTCTGGCAACATTTGAAACGTATTCTTGAGAAGATTGGAGCTGAAAAGAAATAATCTGTTCTTTTAACGGCTTAAGCCATATCCGATAACAGGAGGCTGCGACTGTATACTGTAAAGTGTATAGTCGCAGCCTCAGTTGTTAAGTTTGTGAGTTAGGTAGGTTATTATCGGGAAGTATTGTTGGCTGTTGTTGTACTTGGGTGGTCGGCAAGGAGGGGAAAGAACAGGTCGAGTATAGCTTTTGAACCGGCAGCAATGGCTATTTTACGGTCGTGACGAAACGGACGTATTTCTCCGCCAGCTTCGGTTACGATAAGAGAGCCGGCACATACGTCCCACGGTGATATGCCCATCTCCCAATAACCGTCTAAGTATCCGGCTGCAGTGCAACATAAGTCATAGGCTGCCGACCCTTGCCGACGCAAACCTCTTACGCGTGGTAATATGCGAGACACGTTGTCGAGATTGTTATCGGGATTACGGTCCTTATCGACGGGAAATCCGGTACATAATACAGCCTGTTCCAGCCGTTTTTTCTCAGACACGTGTACAGGCATTCCGTTGCATTGTGCTCCTGCACCTGCAATAGCGGTGTATAACTCGTTGAGATAGGGAGCATATACGACTCCAACAATTGTTTTACCTTGATATTGCAGTCCTATCGAGACACAAAATATAGGTAGTCCTTGGCTGTAATTGGTTGTGCCGTCAAGAGGGTCAATAACCCACAAAAAGGGTGATTTGTGTTCGTGCATACCGGTCTCTTCTCCCAAAATGGCATGAGACGGGTATTTCTCTGCTATTTGTGATAACAGGTATTTTTCGCATGCTTTATCTACAACGGTAACAATGTCGTGCTCGTTGGTTTTTACTTCTATGTGTAAGTCGCTTTTCCTGAATGAGGCGAGTTGTATTTCACCTGCATGTTTGGCCCATGCAACGGCGTCTTCGTATAATTGTTCTACAGATGGTTCCATTGTATAAAGTAAAATACGCTGCTGGGCGGCAGTGTCGACCGCTCCATGCAGCGTAAGTGTGGGGTTATCATAATCTTTCCTTGCCTTGGTGTGGCAGGAGGGTGTTAATCGTCCTCTACCGAGATATCTTCAATGGGTAATTGGCGTTTGAATACCTCTTTGAAAGAGATAAGAGTCTCTGTACGAGCGAGACCCAGAGGTTGTAGCTTTTTGTGAATAATGTCGAGCATGTGGCTGTTGTCACGGGCATAAAGCTTTATAAACATGTCGTATTTTCCAGTGGTGAAGTGGCACTCTACTACTTCGGGAATTTGGCGCAACTTCTCTACTACTTCGTTGAATGACCCTGGCTGTTGTAGATAAAAACCTACATAAGCACATGTGCCAAAACCTATTTTGTTAGAGTCGAGGGTATATTCGGCGCCTTTCAGAATACCAAGGTTAGTAAGTTTCTGTACTCGTTGGTGGATGGCTGCACCCGATACGTTGCATTCTCGAGCTACTTCAAGAAAAGGAATACGGGCATTGGATGCAATAAGTTTTAAAATTTTATAGTCCAATGAGTCCAGTTGATGATGTCCCATGTTAGTTATTATTAATTAGTTTGTATATAAATGTTTTTAATCGTTGTGCTCTTTTCCGCAAAGTTAAATTTTTTTTTTTATAATTGCAACGAATAAGCGCCGAAAGAAATGCGAAAGAATATATTTTTTGCCGTAGATAGTTTTTTAAGAAAGAAAAGCACTCTATATTGATAGTCATGATAGGTATAAGGCACATTGTGGCAATATTCTGCTTGTAAATTGCACGTATAGCATATGTTGCTGGTATTCTATACGTTGCGAGGCATGCCCGGCGGAGGCAGACTATTTATGTAGCTATCAGATAGCATCGTCGGTATTGTGGAAGGATAAATTAAAACTGAGTTTTATTTTCTTTTGCACGCTCATTACATTATCTTTGCCGGCGAAAATGTGAAATATGATACATACAGAACGTATAGATATCCATAATGCAACAATGGATTATGTGCACAATTTGTATATGAGTGCATTCCCAGAGGCGGAACGTCGTGATTGGCAGGCATTAATATCGTTGTGTGAAAGTAATCCTGATTTTGAGATACGTGTCGTTCGCGATGACGACCGCACCGTAGGTTTTATATCGTTATGGCAATGGAGCGAATGGCGGTATGTTGAGCATTTTGCCGTAGATGCTTCTTGTCGGGGACGAGGAGTGGGAGCCGATGTGCTGCGAGCTTTCCTTGCTGAGGGGAGTACCCCTGTGGTTCTCGAGGTAGAAATGCCTGTCGACGAAATGAGTAAGCGTCGTATCGAATTTTATCGCCGCTTGGGATTTGTGCTGCATGATGGGTTTCCCTATATACAACCTTCTTATGGAGAGGGACGACCTTCGTTGCCCATGTGCCTGATGACCTATGGCGCCGCAGCCGATATGGACCTTTCGGCTGTAGCACACTTGCTATATCACCATGTTTATGGTGTGTAGTTAATAGAGTACCAGAGTAAAAGTCCTGCATGCGAGGACTGAAATGTTAAAAATGCAATTTATTCTGCCTGCATGAGTAGTGATTGGGCGGAATATTGTATATTTGTAAAAAAAATATAAGTCAGTTAAATATTTACAAATGAAAAACTCCCTCAAACGTCTGCTGTGTTTGTGTTGTGCTTGTGTTGCACTTGTGTGTGCTACATCGTGCACTTGGACAGCGCCGAAGGAGAAACCCATCGTCACTGTTACAATATTACCTCAAAAATATTTTGCTGAGCAAATTGCCGGCAACCGTTTCGACATAAACTGTATTGTGCCTGCTGGGAGCAATCCTGAGGCTTACGACCCCTCGCCATCGCGCTTGGTACACATGGGTAAGAGTGTTGCCTATTTCAGAATAGGACAGATAGGATTTGAAGTGGCCTGGATGGACAAGTTGGTGCAGAATAATCCTTCTATGCAGGTGTATGACAATTCAAAGGGTGTGCGCATGCTTATGGGTGTACATACGCATGAACATGACGGAAAGTTGCACAACTCTTTAGATGTCGACCCTCATATATGGAGCTCTCCTAAGAAGGCTTATATCATAGCACGCAATATGTATGATGCTTTTGTTGAGCTTGACCCTGACGGCAGCGATTACTATCGTGCCAACTACGAGAAACTGCTCGACCGCATAGGTGAAGTCGATTCGATAGTAACCGAAGTGCTTGGCCGCGTACCCGGTAGAACATTTGCCATATATCACCCTACATTGAGTTACCTGGCAGAGGACTATGGAGTTGTGCAGTTGTGTCTTGAAAATGCTGGCAAAGAGTCGTCGGCGTTGCATCTGAAACAGATGATAGCCGAAGCACGTGAAAGCAACGTAAAGACGGTATTTGTGCAGCGCGAGTTTAATGCCAAACAGGTAGAGACTTTTGCCGCAGAAACAGGAGCTCGTGTGACCATCATCAATCCTCTCAATTATGATTGGGACAAAGAAATAATACGCATAGCCTATGCCATTGCAGCCGACTGACCCCCTTATAGTACTGGAAAAAGTATGCTTGTCATATGACAATCGCGAGGTGCTGCGGGGTATAGACCTTGTAGTATCGCGGGGCGATTTTGTAGTTATAACAGGTCCTAATGGAGGTGGTAAGACTTCGATGTTGCGAGTTATGCTCAAATTGTTGTCTCCTACATCAGGGCATGTGCGTTATTATAGAGGAGGCGAGGAGGTAGACCATCTTAAAATAGGGTACTTACCCCAGAAAAATGCTATAGATAGCCGATTCCCTATTACCGTATCGGAGGTCGTTGCCTCGGGGCTTTACTCTTCGGGTTTGCGGCGAGGTAGGCTCACCGGTGCATGGCAATTGCGAATAGAAGAGACACTCGAACTTTTGGGTATAGAGGAATTGGCATCACGTTCGATAGGGCGACTATCGGGCGGCCAGTTACAGCGCGCATTATTGGGGCGTGCTATCATATCGCGTCCCGAACTGTTGGTACTTGACGAGCCGTTGTCTTATATTGATGAGGCATTCGGGGTGCGTATCTATTCACTCCTTGAACGGCTTTCGCACGAAACCACTGTCGTGATGGTGACACACCGTCCTTCTAAAGCAAGCTCCATGGCCACTCAAATGCTCTACGTAGACCGTGGCCAGTTTGGCCTGTGGGGAGGGCAATGAACATGCATTTGGTGCCTGTCTCCCTTTTGTCGGGTTGCTAATTTGTGTTGCAAAACATAAAAATAAGCATACAACGGTATACTGCTCTTTGTTACTTTTGTCGTGAAACACGAATATCAGTTATAACTATATACATGAAAACTATCACAAGAAGTACTATAGCGGCTTTGTTATTGCTCTTTTGGGCTATTCCGTTACAGGCTCAAAAGAAAAATATCAACCACTTAGTAGAAATAGAAATCGTGCCCGATCATGCCGATTGGACTTACGAGACAGGTCAATCTGTAACTTTCACGGTGCGCGTACTGCGGGCACATGTTCCTCTTGATGGTGTCGAGGTGTCGTACAATATTGGTCCTGAGAAAATGAAACCCACCCTGCGAGGAAAGGTTAAAATAAATGACGGGGTGGCACGACTCAAAGGTGGTACGATGGACGAACCTGGTTTTATGACCTGTACCTGTCGGGCTGTAGTAGACGGACGTGAATACAGCAATTATCTGAATGTCGCTTTTTCGCCTTTTGCCATAGAGCCAACCCAAACAATGCCCGACGATTTCGTGAAATTCTGGCAGAAGACGTTGCGGAAAACGAGCAAGATAGACATGGAGCCTCTTGTCACTCTGATGCCCGAGATGTGTACACCGCGTACCAATGTATATCATGTGCGTTTGCAACACTACCGTAAAGATACATATATATATGGTATGTTGTGCGTTCCCAAGGCACAAGGAACCTATCCGGCAGTGCTGGTGCTCCCCGGTGCCGGTGTAAAACGTATTTCTCCCGAAACAGAGCTGGCTGAAACGGGCAATGGCATGATAACATTTGCCATCGGTGTAAACGGTGTGCCGCAAACACTCGACGACGAGGTCTACAACAATCTGCGATATGGAGTTTTACGCGACTATGGGTTTATTCATCTCGATGATAAAGAACACTATTATTATAGACGTATATACAGCGGATGCGTACGAGCCATAGATTTTATAACGACACTTCCTGCATACGATGGCACAAATCTCGGTGTTGTAGGCGCCAGTCAGGGTGGAGCCTTGTCTATTGTGGCGGCAGCACTCGACTCTCGTGTAAAAGCCCTTGTGGCATTCCATCCGGCTATGTGCGATTTGACAGGTTATCTGCATGGACGTGCAGGCGGCTGGCCACATATGTTTGCTGCCAAAAATGCGACGCTCAACAACAAACCCGATAAAATAGAGACTTCGCGCTATTACGATGTGGTGAATTTTGCCAGGGTGCTGAAAGTGCCCGGATATTATTCATGGGGCTATAACGACCCCACCTGTCCGCCCACTTCGTACTATGCCGCTTACAATGTGATAACAGCTCCCAAGCAGCTCTATGTGGCTCACATGACTGGTCACTGGCGGTTGCCTGAACAGAATGAAGTGACATTCGGATGGTTGTATGAAATGCTTACTTCGGGGAAATGACGCAAAAAGTACAACGATTAGAGTAAAAAATACACACATATTAGCGGTGTCATATATAATTTTGTAACGTCAATAAAACGGTCTTGAAACAATTAAAAGGCACAAAAACCGTTTTTATTATAAGCTAACTATTTATGAATCGTAAAAACAATACCATGAAAACTGTCTCGAAGGACAGAATACTGAAACGAAAAGAAACAATAAATTACTAATACCAACCTAATTTTGCACAGAATGTCAAGAAAGTTAATGAACCTTCGCGCCACTCTGGCAGTGCTATTTGCAGCATTTGTATGGAGTGTGTCGGCGCAGACTGTTACCATCACAGGAACGGTGACAGATGAGACGGGGGAACCTATCATGGGTGCTTCCGTATTGGAGAAGGGTACACATGTCGGTATTTCTACCGATATTGACGGAAACTTCTCGTTAAAAGTGACAGGGAAAAATCCTCTTGTTATTTCCTTTGTGGGTATGAACACTCAGGAAGTAAATATTGCCGGCAAGACTCATGTGTCGGTAGTACTGAAAGAGAACGCTATTGCCCTCGATGACGTTGTGGTAATTGGATACGGTACTTCTAAGAGAAGCGACCTTACCGGTTCGGTTTCTTCTATCTCTGCCAAGCAGATAGAGAATGTCCCGGTAGCCAACGTAGCAGAAGCTCTTTCTGGTAAACTTGCCGGTGTGCAAGTAACCACTTCAGAGGGTTCGCCCGATGCCGAAATCAACATCCGTGTGCGTGGTGGTGGTTCTATCACACAAGAGAGCACCCCGCTGTACATCGTCGACGGTTTCCCTGTATCGAGCATCTCAGATATATCTCCGGCCGATATTGAGTCGATAGACGTTTTGAAGGATGCCTCTTCTACAGCCATCTATGGTAGCCGTGGTGCCAATGGTGTTGTTATCATCACTACTAAAACAGCAAAAGAAGGTAAGTTCTCGGTAAGCTACGACGGTACCTATGGCTTCAAGAAGATAGCCAAGACGCTCGACGTAATGTCTCCTTACGAGTTTGCTCGCAACCAATATGAGCAAGCCGTATTGCAAGATGAGCTCGACCGTTATCACACATCTTTCGGCTTGTTCAGCGACTTAGACCTCTATCAACAAATGCAGGGTATCAACTGGCAAGACGAAGTTTATGGAAATACAGGTAGTTACTTCTCACACAACGTAAGTGTGTCGGGTGGTAGCGAGAAGGTTAATTTCTTGGCTTCTTATATGCATACCGACGAGAATGCCATCATGCTCGACAGCGACTATCGTCGTGATAACTTCTCGTTCAAGATGAATGCCCAACCCCTCAAGTGGTTGAAACTTAACTTCAGTACCCGTTATTCTGATATGACGGTAGTAGGTGCCGGTGCCAACGACTCTAAAGCCGAAGGCGGTGAGTCTTCGACAAGCGACTCTCGTCTGAAACACACCGTTATCTATCCTCCTATTCACGTTAGCTCGTTGTTCGACCCCGATGTCATGGAAGACGATGAAGATATAGTAGGTTCGTTGGTACGTCCTACCGTTGCTATCCAAGACAACTATAAGAAAAAACATCAACAACTTTACAGTATCAACGGTGGTGCAACTATAGAGTTTATCAAAAACTTGAAATTACGTTCCGACTTCGGTATAGAAGGCCGTGTTACTGAAAACAATGTATATAAAGGTTCGTCTACTTACGATGCACGTAACTCTTCGTTGGCTCCCGGTATGCCTATCGCTACTATTACCGACGAAGACCGCAAGCGCGTACGTAACACCAATACCTTGTCATACAAATGGACGAGCAAAGACAAAGCTCACACCCTCAATGCCTTGGTAGGTGAGGAAATGACTATCACGAGTGTGGTTACTAAGACCAACCGTGTAGAGGGTGTTCCTACTATCTTTTCACCGGCCGAGAGTTTCGGTTATCTTACACAAGGTACTCCCGCTTCAATCGACAATTACTACGGATTTGACGACCGTCTGCTCTCGTTCTTCGGACGTGTAGGTTACGACTACTTCGGCCGTTACCTCCTCACAGCAACGTTCCGTGCCGATGGTTCAAGCAAATTTGCTCCCGGTAACCAATGGGGTTACTTCCCCTCTGTAGCTGCTGCATGGCGTATCAGCGATGAGTCCTTTATGGCAGGTACCGAAGATTGGCTCAGCAACTTGAAACTTCGTGTAAGTTACGGTGTTGCCGGTAACAACAATATCAGCGCCGGACAATTCCTGAAAGTTTACTCGTCGAGCACCGAGTTGTGGATGAACAACTTCAACAGCTATTGGGACAACGGTAAGAAACTTACCAACGAGGATATCAAATGGGAGACTACCTATACTTATGATGTCGGTATCGACTTCGGTTTCTGGAACAACCGTATCAATGGTAGCATCGACCTCTATCAAAATGATGTACGCGACCTGTTGATTGACTTCCCCATCAACGGTGTAGGTTATGAGACAGTGACACGTAATATAGGTGCTACTCGCAACCGTGGTATCGAGCTCGCTGTGAATGCAGCTCTTGTCAGCACAAAAGACTTCACCCTCGATTTCTCATTCAACATCGCATATAACCAAAACCGCGTAATGGATCTTGGTGGTCTTGAGTTCCTCTCGGCAAGTTCGGGCTGGGCAGGTTCAGAGGTTACCGAAGACTACCGCGTTATCGTAGGCCAGGCTATCGGTCAAATGTGGGGCTATGTAACAGAAGGTTATTATAGTGCCGACGACTTTAACTGGAACGGTTCGCAATGGGTTGCCAAAGATGGTGTTGTTGACAACAGCGCTATGACAGGCGATTCTTGGGGCCCCGGTGCCTTGAAGGTGATGGACCTCAACGGTGATGGTAAAATCACTACCGACGATATGACAACTATCGGTTGCTCTATGCCCGATTTCACGGGTGGTTTCACTCTCGCCGCTACTTATAAAGGTTTCGATTTGAGCGCTGCATTCTCGTTTGCCATCGGTAACGAAGTTTACAATGCCAACAAACTCGAATTCACTACAACCAGTAAGTACTACCACCGCAACATGCTCTCTATGATGGGCAGCGAAAACCGCTATACCCAAATAGACTGGACAACTGGTGAACGCATTACCGATCCCGAAGTGCTTAACTCTATCAACCAGAACGCTACGCTGTGGTCGCCCGTTATGCCTCGCTACGTGACGCACTCGTGGGCTATTGAAGACGGTTCGTTCTTGCGTCTCAATACTCTGACATTCGGTTATACGCTTCCCTCTAATCTGACGCGTAAATGGTATATACAACGTCTGCGCTTCTTCTTTACGGGTACCAACCTGTTCTGTGCTACCAAGTACTCAGGTTATGATCCTGAGGTGAGCACACGCCGTAAAGTTCCTTACACTTCGGGTGTCGATTATTCGGCATATCCCAAGAGCCGCGGATTTAACTTTGGTGTAAACATAACATTCTAAACCAGTAAACAATCATGAAACATATAGCATTCAAATCTTTTTTGGCTATCGTGTGTGCCGCAGCCCTTACTGGTTGCGATGACATGCCGTTCCTTCAGGTGGATACCGAGTCGGGAATGGACGAGAGCGTCATCTTCTCGAAGGTAGAGACCACCGAAGGGCAGATAGGTTCTATTTACCATACGATGGGCGAAACCAACTCGTATCGTAATAACCTCACCAACAACATGGGCGTCAACACCGATATAGAATTGCAATCGGGTAGTACCGATAGTGATGCCCCTACGGCTCAAAACCGCCGTACTCTTGCCATCTACATGCAGACTGCAAACTTGCAAGACAACTGGTCGGCCGACCGTGGTCGTGACCCCTTCTCGCAACTCTATTCTGCTATTGAGCGTTGCAACTGCGCTATTGCCGGTATCAAACAATATGGCGACCCCCAACCCGGTTCGCAAATGGGTGCACTCTATGCCGAGGCTTTGACTCTGCGTGCGTTCTTCTATTTCGACCTTATCAAATATTGGGGCGATGTTCCTGCTCGTTTCGAGCCTATACAAGCTAATGACGTATGGGTACCTAAGAGCGACCGTGCCGTTATTTACGACCAAATTATTGCCGACCTTGAGATTGCCGACGAATATGGTGCATGGCCTGGTCAATGGAGCTATACCACAGTAGAGCGTGCCAACCGTGTCTTCTCTAAAGCCCTTCGCGCACGTATTGCCATGAGTGCAGCCGGTAAGGCACTTGTACGTGTAAACCGTGATTTTGAGAATCCCTACACAGTAGGTGGCGACCCCGGTGAAATCAACTGGGTATTCCCCGATGAGGCTAAACGTACCGAGTTGTGGCGCATTGTAAAAACCGAGTGCGAAGAGTTGCTCAACTCTGGTTATTGCAACTTCCCTACAGAACAATCTTCATTTAAGCAATTCTGGGTAGACATCATGAACGATGTAATCTCTACCGGTCGTGAGTCTATTTTCGAGATTGGTTTCCGTACAGGTCGTGGTCGTGTAGCACACACATTTGGTGCATACCATGATGCCACCGACAAATATGTAGAAAAGAAAATAAGCCCCAACTTTGTAGCATCGCCTATCTATTATTATCGTTTCCAACAAGGTGACGTTCGTCGCGATGTTACGTTGCTGCCTACAAAATATGTGGTGTCTGATTCCGATCTGCCAACGGGTAGCAAAGAAGGTTTCCAAACAATCTCGAGCATCGATAAATTCTATTTCGGTAAATTCCGTGCCGAGTACCGCGATGTTGCCGCTAACGGTAAGCTTACCAACAGTGAGAACGACGAAGGTATTAACTTCCCCGTTATGCGTGCTGCCGACGTAGTGCTGATGGCTGCAGAGGCCAACTGTATGTTGGGAGAAGGTGACCTCGGATACAGCTATTTGCAACAAGTTCGTCGTCGTGCATTTGGCGGTGATGGCGCTATGGACAAAATACCCTATAACACGGGTAGCCAGGCAGGCATGTTGAGCGCTATCAAAGACGAGCGTATGTTCGAGTTTGCCGAGGAGCTCATCCGTAAGCAAGACCTCATCCGTTGGGGTGAACTGAAAGAAGCTATGGACCGTGCCAAAGAAGAGACAGCCGAGCTGCGTGAGTGCATAGGCGACTTCAATGTGTTGCTTAATAGCGATGGCGAGCCCCGCCGCGTTTATTATCGCCTCAACTCTGACAATGAGACTCTCGAGGTACATAATGTCGATCCTTATGAGCAACCGGCCTTCTCGCCCAGCACTACCGATGGTTATATAGAAACTCGCTGGACCGATGCCACAAGCGATGGCGAACTGACCATCTCTGATGAATGGATAAGCAAGGCATACTACCAGGGCGACCCCGACAAGCGTCAGTTGCTCCCTATTGTCAACCTGCTTATATCTTCGAGCCAATATGTATTGGTAAACGATTACGGATATTAATCTTATAAATAGAGAATAAGGAATGAAAAAGATAAATAAAATAGCTGTTTGGGGACTTGCCGCTTTAGCGGCAGCCTTCACAGCTTGTGAAGACAATATGATAACGGGCGAGATAGATTACCCGGTAGAAAATCTATCGCGTCTGTTTGCCCCGGTAGAATTTAAGGAAGTAAAATCGTTGCCCGATGGATTCCGCATCCAATGGACACCGGTTGATGGGGCACAAGGTTACATCTTCCAATTCTGTGCCGACTCGCTCTTCAACGAAGGTAGTGAGGAGTATTACGCCGGTCACCCCAATGCTTCGCGTGTAGTATTGTCCGATACTTTGGTAACGACAGCAACTGTCGATACCATTACAGGTCTTGGCTTGGAGCAAGAGTATTTCATCCGTGCAGCTGCCTTTGCCAATGGTAAAGAGCAATCGCATTGGTTGGTTTCCGACCGCTCTTATAAGACAGAGGCTCGTGTAGTACCTCAAGTTCTTAAAGAGGTAGACCGTAACGAGGTTTATACCAGTGAAGCTACTGTAAGCTGGTACGTCGATATGTTGGGCGAGAATCCTATGGACCAACTCATCATCAAAGTAAGCGGTGAGGGTACCGAGGAGACTACTATCAATCTGGATGCCGCTACGCAAATGGCTGGTCAATACACCTTTACCGGCCTCATGGAAGCAACTTCTTATGAAGTTCGTGGCCATAACAGTGCAATAGAAGGCGAATGGGGTGACTATAACACCGTTTCGTTCAGAACCAAGTCGGGCCAAGGCGATGCCGTAAGATACGATGGTTCTACCGACTTCAACACCTTCCTTGCCAACCTGCCCAATGCCAGCACCGTATTTATCCCTGTTGGTACGACAGTAACTTGCGAAGAGGCTGGTAAGCAGAACAATGTACTTATATCGAAAGACGTTACCATCCGTGGTGAAAGTGCTGCCGGAGAAGACAAACCCGTTATCTCTGTCAAAGAGTTCCGTATCGTTGGTAATGTAAACTCGATAACTCTTGAGAATGTGAAGATTGATGCCGGAACAACCGGTGGCTCGTACGTATTCAACCTGCATAAGGAAGATGGTAGCGTATTTGCCGGTTGCGGTGTATTGTCGTTCATCGATTGCGAAATTACAGGCTATGCCAACGCCATCATCCGTCACCAAGGTAATGAGGGTACAGGAATAGACCAAGTAGTAGTAGATAACTGCTATATACACGACTTCAACCTTGCAGGTAGCAGCTATGCTCTCTTCATGTTCAAGAATGCCGACTATTACGTAGGTTCGTTCAAGATTACCAACTCTACGTTCTTCAATATCGGTACCAACATCATCGAGCACCGTCTTACCGATACCGCTATCCACAATTGCGATGCTACTATAAGCGATTGTACGTTCCAAAACTGCGGTTCTAACTCGCGCTATATGTTCGATTTCGATAAGACCGCTACAGGTACGTTTACATTGGAAAATTGCGTATTCGGTTCTATCATGGATCCCAGCACACATAAGGGATACCGTGCTTCGAACATTGTTTCAAACGTACGCAACTGCTATGCAGCCGACGACTTTACCTTCGCAAGCTCTCCCGGCATCTTAGGTGAAATACCTACCTTCGGTGCTCCCGCTGCCGATATATTTGTCGACGCTGCAGGTGGTAACCTCACACTCACAGGCGTAGCCGCATCGTTTGCAGGTACAATAGGCGACCCGCGCTGGTATTAAAATATGTAGGCGGGGCATCGCCCCGCCCGCATTCAGTAACTTAACCATAATATTAAGAGAACAATGAAAAAAATATTGATATTTCTTCCTTTGTTGGTCTTGATGGCTGCCTGCCAAAAGGACTGGGACGAGCAAAACGTAAAAGTAGCAACAGACCATGCTTTGCTGGCTCCCGGGGGAACCTTCCAAATAAATGTACTCTCTGAGGGCGATGCTACATTCTCGGCTTGGGAAGGCGATTCGCTCACCTGCACTACGCTGAGTGGTAGCGGCTTGGTAACGGCAAAAGCCGAGGTCGCTGCTCGTGATACCGATTTCGTAAAGGTATCGATCAAGGGCTTGCGCTCTAAAAACGTTGTAGTGATAGTAGACCCCGCTGTTGCGCAAGAATAATAGAGGTATAATCCTTTTATTGAACTTAAACCCCGGGCGGGTGGCTCATTGAGCCGCCCGCCTTTTTATTTACCGTTGAGGGTATCGGATGTAACAACCAGCTTGGCATACGGACGTACTTGTGTGGGGTCGATAAGATAAGCAGAGACTTATAATGAAGAGATTGAAAAAATTATATCTTTCGTTTGTTTTTCCATTTGTCATTTCCTACCTTTGTAAGAGAAACAATATAAAATAATTGCCTATGAAACATTAGCGTATAAGTTGATACGCACATTGTAAGACATATTAGGAAAAGCGTTTTTGCTTTATTCTGTCCTCAAAAGTTTGGCGACTAATGACACCGACAAGAATAATAGCGAAATGCTCGCGTATAACGCGGGCTTTTGGTTATTCTGTCGGTAGGTTACGCCAAACACCTTGAGGAGGAATAAACTGAAAGTACCGCGTTTTTTTATGTGCGTATTTTTATCTCTTGCAAGGTACTGATGGAGTTATCCGAAAAGCCAATAAGTGAGTAGGAATTTTATCAAATTCTATAGAAATGAAAAGAATAATTTTATTGACCCTTTCTGTTCTTATGATAGCAGGCTTGGCTTGGGCAACAAATAGCGTGAACTCAATAGAGGAAGATACCCGTATCTGTGAGCAGCAAACACAAATTGATAGCAGTGCTCCTGTTGAAGTAGCGTTTTATAGGTATAATCATAAAACAGGAGAAACAGTTTGCGGTGGTTTTGGTTATGTAAGAACCGAGAATGGAAAAATGTTGATATATATCGACGGTTCTAGAGGAGCAGATTATCCTGTGAGAAAATCAAACCTTCGAAACTTTCAATACATGTTCACGGTAGAATATTCTTATGGGCCAAGTATTGATTACTATTTTAATTTGTAATTTCAAGTAGGCGTTATATAAGTCGGAGCACGTTTTGCTCCGACTTTTTTATATTCCATGTAAGCAAAACGCCATGCAGTGCTATTTTACTCGTTGTTTATCATTCTCAGGATGTAGGCTGCGTTTGGACGGTACAAAAAAGTTCCTATGTATTAAGTATTCCTTTCACTCTCTTTGGATAAGACAGGATGCGGTTCGGCATAAAAAATCAAGCAAGCTTGTTTTTTCTGCCCTCACCTTTCACTATCTTTGCATAGCAATGTGCGAGGCATGCAGCTGCTTTGCAGTGGCATCATTTTCCCCTCGCAATACCCTTAAACAGAAAAGGTAGAGATGAAAGAATTTATACATACCGAGACGTCGAGCGAGCGCGCCCTGTTGGTGGGTCTCGTCACCCCTACGCAAAACGAAGCTAAGACGATGGAGTATCTCGATGAGCTGGCCTTCCTTGCCGAGACGGCAGGTGCCGTGCCCGAGAAGCGCTTTTTGCAGAAGCTCGACTATCCCAATCCCCGTACCTATGTGGGCACGGGCAAATTGCAGGAGATAAAGAACTATATCGAAGAGTCGGCTGCCGATGGCGAGGCCGGTGTGGGTATGGTGGTTTTCGACGATGAGCTGTCGCCCAAGCAGATACAGAATATCGAGCGTGAGTTACAGGTGAAAATATTAGACCGTACCAGCCTTATCCTCGACATATTTGCCTTGCGGGCGCAGACGGCCAATGCCAAAACACAGGTAGAGCTGGCGCAGTATCAGTACCTCTTGCCGCGCCTTACCCGGTTGTGGACTCACTTGGAGAGGCAGCGTGGTGGTATAGGTATGCGTGGCCCCGGTGAAACGCAGATAGAGACCGACCGCCGTATTATCCTCGACCGCATTTCTCGCCTGAAAGAGGAGTTGCGCAGTATAGACCGTCAGAAAACCATACAACGCAAGAACCGCGGACGCCTGGTCCGTGTAGCCTTGGTGGGATATACCAACGTGGGAAAATCGACGTTGATGAATCTGTTGAGCAAGTCGGATGTCTTTGCCGAGAACAAGCTCTTTGCAACGCTCGACACTACTGTGCGCAAAGTCATCATAGACAACCTTCCCTTCCTGCTCTCCGATACCGTCGGGTTCATCCGCAAGCTCCCTACACACTTGGTCGACTCGTTCAAGTCGACACTCGACGAGGTGCGCGAAGCCGACCTGTTGTTGCATGTCGTAGATATATCGCACCCTGCTTTTGAGGAGCAGATAGAGGTGGTAAACCGTACCCTGCACGACATTTGCCCCGACGAGGAGAAACCCGTCATTATCGTCTTTAACAAAATAGACGCATTCACCTATGTCGAGAAAGCCGCCGACGACCTTACACCCCGCACCCGCGAGAATGTTTCGCTCGACGAACTGCGTGCCACGTGGATGGCCAAGATGGCCGAGAATTGTATCTTTATATCGGCACGAGAGCGTACCAATATCGACGAGTTGAAAGCTTTGTTATATCGTCGTGTCAAAGAGATACATACGGCACGGTTCCCCTATAACGACTTTTTATTTCAGCATTACGACGACGAGACAATCAATCCCGACGACACTCCACAACAATAAGACGATGGAAAAACCTTATATATTTGAACTTACATTCAAGGTGCGCGACTATGAAGTCGACTTGGAAGGTATTGTCAACAATGCCAACTATTTGCATTATCTCGAACATACGCGCCACGAGTTTCTGGCATCGACAGGTACTGCCTTTAAGCAGATGCACGATGAGGGTATCGACCCCGTTGTGTGCCGCATAGAAATAGCTTATAAAACGCCCTTGCACTGTGGCGATACTTTTGTGAGCAAGCTCTATATGCGACGTAAAGGGGTGAAATATCTTTTTTATCAGGATATATACAAGACAACCGGCGAGTGCTGTGTAAAAGCTGTGGTAGAGACAGTATGCACCCATAACGGGCGCCCTACACGCGGAGAGGAATTTTTACCCTATTTTGCGCCCTATCTGAGCGAATAAGGAAGGGAAATGGATACTTTTACCGACGAACAGTTGCGTTATCGCATAGCCCTTGCCGGGGTGAAGGGGATGAACCGCTTGCTGGCCGAAACACTGATAGAGGCCACGGGCGATGTGTCGGTTTTCTTCACCTTGTCAGACCGTGAGTTAGCCGGGCTGACGGGGTGGAACAGTCGTCTCTTCTCTGATGTAGAGCGAGGCAACGCTCTGCGTGCCGCTGTGCGCGAAGTGGAGTTTGTAAGGCAGCATGGCATTACCCCGCTGTTTATTACCGACGCCGAGTATCCCCGACGCCTGGCCGAGTGTAGCGATGCTCCACTCATGCTCTATTATAAAGGTCATTTCCCGTTAGAGTATGACAGGGTGGTAAGCATCGTAGGCACACGCCGAGCCACTGCCTATGGTAAAAGTTTTGTCGATGCGTTGGTGCGAGGGTTAGCTTCGGCCTCGCGTTCTACTCTTATTGTAAGCGGATTGGCTTATGGAATAGATATTGCAGCACACAGAGCAGCTTTGCGCTACGAGTTGCCCACGGTAGGCGTGTTGGCACATGGGTTGCACATGCTCTATCCGTCGACACACCGCCAAACGGCAGTCGAGATGTTGGGGCAGGGCGGACTACTTACCGAGTATACGTCGGCACAAGGTGTGTTACGACCCTATTTTCTTGCCCGCAATCGCATTGTTGCCGGCATGGCCGATGCCGTGGTAGTGGTAGAGTCGGGCGAAAAGGGCGGTTCGTTAGTTACAGCCTCTATTGCCGAGAGTTATAGCCGCGATGTTTTTGCACTGCCGGGGCGTGCGAGCGATATTTTGTCGGCCGGGTGTAATAATCTTATAAAACACAACAAGGCAGCCTTGATAACTTCGGTCGACGACCTGTTGGAGGCAATGAGCTGGGATACCCCTCAGCCTCAATCGGCCGTACAAATGCCTCTTTCTGCAATCGATGAGACACTTACAGCCGATGAACAGCGTCTGTTACAATACTTGCGGACGGTTGGCGAGGGACAAATAAACCACATGGCCGTAGAGCTTGACTGCCCGGCAGCCACTCTCTCGGCACTATTGGTAGAGCTGGAATTCAAAGGGTATGTTACACCATTCCCAGGTGGAGTGTATCGCCCGACTATTTCATGAGCGAAGCATCACTTCGACTTCTCTAAATAAGGCAAAACGGTGAAAAGGCCTATAAAAAATGAGTATTGGTACAATTTAATTGACATTTTACAGTTAATATATTTGAAACCCTACGCATAGTCATAACTTACATGCTGCTATGAAGTCAAACTTTCGCTTGCTATCTATCCTCTTGTTTTGTGCGGCAACCTTTGTGGCACAAGCACAGATAGACATGCAATTGTCGCAATATTGGGCAGCCCCGGCCTATTATAATGCCGGAGCGACAGGAGCAGGCGATAAGCTAAACTTTATGGTTGGTACGCGGCAGCAGTGGATAGGTATAGAAGGTGCTCCCAAGTCGTTTTGGGGTCGTGCCGATATGCCGCTCCGTTTTTTAGGCGGCCATCATGGAGTAGGCGTGGTATTCAGTAGCACTACCGAAGGCTTGTTTTCAAACATGGTATTTGGAGCGCAATATGCTTATAAATTGAAGATAAAAAGCAGCTTCCTATGTTTCGGTGTACAACTAGGCCTTGTAGACCAGAAGTTCGACGGTACCAAGGTAGAGATACCATCGAGCGATGCTCATACACCGGCAGGCGAAGACGAGGACATCCCTACCACCGAGGTAGAAGGTATGGCTTTCGATTGTGCCTTTGGTATCTACTATGTGCATCCGAAGTTCTATGTAGGCTTGTCGTCGACTCACCTTACCGAGCCTACCATACGATATGACGATAGCAGTGGGTCGGGAAGTGAGAATGGATATGAAACATTTGTAAGCCGCCTCTATTATTTTATGGCAGGAGGCAATATCCCATTTAGAAATCCGTTATATGAAATACAGCCGTCGATGATGGTGAAGACCGATTTTAATATATTTACAGCCGAGGCAACCGTCAGGTTGCGCTACAATAAGCTCTTTTGGGGTGGCGTAGGGTATAGATGGAACGATGCGGTCTCCTTCATGATAGGCGGTGAGTTTAAGGGATTTATCCTCGGATATTCCTACGATTTGCCGGTGACGGCGGTGCTTCGTGCCAGTAGCGGTAGCCATGAGGTTTTTGTGGGTTACAGCATGAAGCTCGATTTGTCCGATAAAAATAAAACAAAACATAAAAGTATCCGTATACTGTAAATTATGAGAAAAAGTCTGTTGAGCTTGATATCTGTTGCCGTCTTAGTGGCGGCCTGTGCGCCCAGCACACGTAACTCCGGCGAGGTAACCGGTGTAGGTGGTGTGTCGTGGGCTGAGCCGGCTCCCTATGGCATGGTACTGATAAACCGCGGCGCTTACGACATGGGTCCCAGCCGCAACGACAGCGTGTGGGGCATCGCTCGCGATGACCACGGCATATCGGTAGACGCATTCTACATGGATGAAACGGAGATTACCAACTCGAAGTACAAGCAATTTGTATTTTGGGTACGTGACTCTATTATTCGCGAGCGTCTTGCCGACCCCGCTTATGGTGGAAACGAGGTATTCAAAATAGAAGAAGACCGCGATGGTAATCCGGTGAAGCCGCACCTCAACTGGTCGAAGGCAATACCTTGGCGTAATCCCAATGAAGATGAGGCGCGAGCCATAGAGAGTCTCTATCGTATCAACCCCATCACGGGGCAGAAGGAACTCGACGTGTCGCAACTCAACTTCCGTTATGAGGTCTATGATCTTACCGAAGCTTCTAAGCGTCGCAACCGCTTAGACCCGGCTTTGCGTAACCTCAACACCGATGAGCCGGCCGACCCCAATGAGGTGATAATGATATCGAAAGATACCGCCTTTGTCGATGACGAAGGTCGTATACATCGCGAGACCATCACACGCCAGCTCTCGAGCGAGTATGATTTTCTCAATACTTATATTGTAAACATTTATCCCGACACGACAGTGTGGGTAAACGATTTCGACAACGCCTATAACGAACCTTACGTACGCATGTATTTTGCTCATGCCGGTTATAACGATTATCCAGTCGTAGGTGTTTCGTGGGACCAGGCTAATGCATTCTGCGTTTGGCGTACGCTCATTTACAAGGCTGCGTTGGGCAAGAATCCCGTTATTGTAGAACCTTACCGTTTGCCTACCGAAGCCGAGTGGGAATATGCAGCCCGAGCCGGAAAGAATGAAAATGTATATCCTTGGGAAGGTACAGAGTCGGTCGATGATAAGGGTTGTTTCTATGCCAACTTCAAGCCTGGCGATGGCGACTACGTACGTGACGGTCACTTGATAACAGCTCAGGTAGGCACCTATACGCCCAATGATTTTGGCCTGTATGATATGGCGGGTAACGTATCGGAATGGACTTCGACCTCCTATAACGAGGCATTGAGTCGTATTACCAGCGATATGAATCCCGAGTATAAATATAATGCAGCCAAAGAAGACCCCTATCGTATGAAACGGAAAATAGTGCGTGGCGGCTCATGGAAAGATGTATCGCACTATATCCGCTCAGACTTGCGCATGTGGGAATACCAAAACGAACAACGCTCTTACATCGGGTTCCGGTGTGTACGCACACAGGTAGGCTTTGCCCGCGGCCGTAAATAGAGAGTTACATTATACCAGGAATAAACGACCTTATTTGCCAACATTATGGGAAAATACAGGAAATATAAAAATAAAATAGAAAAATTCCTGTCGAGCGACAGGGGACAACGTTTCTTTAATTTTGCATATAGTATAGGTGCCGCAGTCGTTATATGGGGTGCGCTCTTTAAGATATTGCACTTACCCGGCGGTAATTTCCTTTTATCACTCGGTATGGGTACCGAGGTGCTCATGTTTATCTTGTCGGCTTTTGATAAGCCTGCAAATTCGTATCATTGGGAAGATGTATTCCCCGTTTTGGCTTCGCGCGACCCCGAGGAGCGTCCCGACTTTGGTAAGGGCGGTGGTGCTACCATTATAGGCGGTAAGGGTGGTACTATCGTGGTAGACGGTGGTACGACATTGTCGTCCGACGAGGCTCGTCAGGCTGTCGGATTGCCCGAGGGTATCAACCTGAGTGAAGCCGACACACAAAGCTTGAGCGATAGCATACAGAAGATGTCGGCTGCCGCCGACCAGCTCTCGCGTATGGCTGAACTTACCGATGCAACACAGCAATACTTGTCGCAATTGGCTGCAATCTCGTCGCAAATGGAGCAACTGCGTACGGCTACCGAGTCGCTTACGCAAGTATCTAACACGCTGTTGGGTTCGTATCAGTCTATTACGTCGCATTCCGATGGGCTCAGTGAGCAATCGAGTGGCTATGTTGAGCAGATGGAAGCCCTCAACCGCAATATCAGCGGCTTGAATACCATTTATGAAATACAGCTGAAGAGTATCAGCTCGCAACTCGATAATATAGACCGTGTAAACAACGGCATCAAGAGCATCAGCCGTATGTACGAGGCCGCTATGGGCGACAGTGATCGTTATTGCAAGGAGACCGAGAAAATGACTCAATATATACAGCAACTCAACTCGGTTTATGAGAAGATGATTACGGCTATGACCATAAACATGTACCGCCCCATGCCCGGCGCTCCAATAGAAGAGCCGCAGAAAGCCGGCGAAACATCACGGGCTACTACCGATAATGAAGTTAAAGCATAGATACAATGGCTGGAAATAGTACGAAACTCTCTCCAAGGCAGAAGATGATAAACCTCATGTATATCGTCTTGACCGCCATGTTGGCTCTCAACGTGTCGAGCGATGTGCTGAACGGGTTTCGTCAGGTAGAAGATGGCTTGGGACGCTCCACGGCTACGGCTGCCGTGCGCAACGAGACATTGTATAAACAACTGGCCGACTTCAATGAGCAAAACCCCGAGAAGGGTGGTGTGTGGTATAGCAAATCGCTCGAACTGAAAGAACGCACATCGCAATTATACAACTATATAGACTCGCTGAAGGTCGTTATCGTGAAACAAGCAGATGGCGAGGATGGCGATGTGAAGAATATACAACGCCAAGATGACCTTGAGGCTGCTTCGTTTATTATGTTGTCTCCTTCGAAACGTCAGGGAGCGCGCCTGCGTGAGTCGATAGATGACTATCGCTCTTATGTAAGCGACATTATGCCCGACTCTATCAAAAAGGCGACGATTGAAGATTGTCTTTCGACGCGCATCAACTCCCGTACAGAAAAGATAACTCCTACTTTGTGGGAAGAGACTCTTTTTGAAAATATGCCTGTTGTAGCTGCCGTGACGATACTCACCAAAATGCAGAACGATGTGCTGTATGCCGAGAGTATGGCGTTGAGTACACTTATAGATAATATCGACGTAGGCGATGTGCGTGTAAATCAGCTCGATGCTTTTGTTATTCCTAATTCTAAGAACATCATTCGAGGAAGCAAATATACGGCCAACATCGTATTGGCAGCGATAGATACTACACAACGCCCCAATATCTATATTGACGGTAAAATGTTGCCGACTGATAAAAAAGGACTTTATGAGGTATTCTGTAATACAACCGGAGTATTTGACTTAACAGGTTATCTTGAAGTGCCTCACGGCGATGGAACGGTTACACGTCACGATTTTAGTTCATCATATACTGTCGTAGAGCCATCGGCTACCATCTCGGCTACGATGATGAATGTATTGTATGCCGGTATTGCCAACCCTATCAGTATTTCGGTGCCTGGCATACCCAATAATGCCATACAAGCTACCATGACAAACGGAACTCTTACTCGTCAGGGCGATGTTTGGGAAGCGCGTCCCTCGAAAGTGGGTGAAGAAGCCGTTATTTCTGTTACGGCAACCATCGATGGTAATACACAGTCTGTGGCCAATACGGCTTTCAGAGTGCGACAATTGCCCGATCCTATGCCCTATATTGCGTATAAAGATGCGAAGGGTTATGAGCAACATTACAAAGGTGGTAAACCTTTTGCCAAAACTCTTTTGTTGCAGGCTGCCGGCATAGGTGCTGCCATTGATGACGAATTATTGAATGTGACGTACAAAGTGTTGAGTTTCGAGACCGTTTTCTTTGACTCTATGGGTAATGCCATCCCCGAAGTCTCAGACGGTGCGAACTTCTCTCAACGACAAAAGAACTCTTTCCGCAGACTATCGCGTGGAAAACGGTTCTATATTTCGCGGGTAAGGGCTGTGGGTCCTGATGGGATAGAACGCGACCTTTCGCCCATAGAGGTAATAGTAAATTGATAAAACAGCATAAATATAAAAGTGTTTATGAAAATATCGCAAGCTCTCATATTATCGGCATTATGTGTTTCGTTTGCCGTTGCGCCGGCTGGAGCTCAGGTTGTGCGGCGTGTAGATAAGGATGCCGCAAAGACACGCGACAAGGATAGCGGTCTGACGGTACGCGCCCAATCGTTATATCAACCTAACTCGCCGTCGGAAAAAGATATACCATGGATGCGGGTCATATACCGCCAGTTAGACCTCACTCAAAATGCCAATTTGCCGCTCTATTATCCTGAGGAATCTACCGAAGATATGCAGAATCTTTTCCGTATTATCATGCGTCTTTTGGCAAACAACCAGATAACAGCCTATGAGTATCTCGATGGGCGTGAGGTGTTTACCGACCAGTATAAGGTGAATGTGCGCGACATGTTTGACCGTTTCCATATTCTCTATACCGAGCAAAAAGGAAGCACCGAGAAAAATCCGCTCTTTACTGTAGAAGAAAGTGACGTACCCTGTAACGAGGTATTGTCGTACTATATTATAGAAAAGTGGGTGTTTGACCGTAGAGCTTCGAAATATAAGGTTGAGATAGATGCTATTTGCCCTGTATTACATCGTAGCGGCGATTTTGGAGGAGAACCGGTGCGATATCCCATGTTCTGGTTGCGATATGACGATTTGCGTCCCTACATGGCACAGCAGTATATCATGACAGGCGATGCCAACCAAGTGATGCAATACAATTACGACGACTACTTCAAAATGGGTATGTACGATGGTGACATATACAAAACTCGTAATTTGCGTAATCAGTCGTTGATGCAGCTTTTCCCTACCGATTCGTTGATGAAGCATGCACAAGACAGTATAGAGCTGGGGCTCGATACGTTTGGCCGTCAATTGTGGGTACCTACTCCCGAAGAGGTAGAGGCAGCACTCAAAGCAGCCGAGGCTGCCGGTGATACTACCGATATAGAAGAACCGGTTGCCGATAAGAAAGTATCTGTCAAAAAAGAGAGCAGCAATAAGAAAAAAGAGCGTTCGTCGCGTTCTTCTCGCAGCAGTAGCAAGAAGAAACCCAAAGCGGTGAAGCAACAACAATCGTCGGGTAACAGCGCACCTATACGTTCGGTGCGTCGTACGAAATAAAAGAATTTGTTTAAGAGAAGAGCGAGGGCATCCCAAAGTTTTGGGTGCCCTCGCTCTTTTTTATGTTATGTTCTTATGGAGTGAGAAATAGAGAGGTATATCAAATATTGACAGTTCTCCTGCATCGTTTTATAGGATGCATGTGTTGCAGTTACAGATAATGCAAAATGCGATAGTTGACAGAATAAAGCGTTGCGTAACTTTTTATTTTAGAAAAATTGCATTACTTTTGAGACTGAATTTATACACGAGTTTGAGACCTTAAATAACTATCATAAAAAACAGTTTCTATGTATTTGTTGGGATATGACATAGGAAGTTCTTCGGTGAAGGCTTCGCTTGTAGATGCAGTCTCAGGACGTTGTGTCGCTACCGACTTTTTCCCTAAGAAAGAGATGGCAATAATGGCTGTTGCAGCTGGTATGGCCGAACAGTACCCCGATGAGTGGTGGCGTAACTTGCAGCTTGCCACCCAGTCGGTATTGCATCTTGCAGGTATCGACAAGCAGGATATAAAGGCCATAGGCATTTCTTATCAGATGCACGGTCTTGTAGCGCTCGACCGTGTGGGGAACCCTTTACGTCCAGCCATTATATGGTGCGATAGTAGGGGCGTGCCTTATGGTAAGGCTGCTTTTGATGCTTTGGGCGAAACTTATTGTTTAGACCATTTGTTGCAATCGCCTGGTAATTTTACGGCCTCAAAACTGGCGTGGGTCAAAGAGCACGAGCCTGACGTATATGAACGTATCGATAAAATATTGTTGCCTGGCGATTATATAGCCCTGCGCCTTACGGGGAATGCTGCTACGACACTCTCGGGGCTCTCAGAGGGTATTTTCTGGGACTTTAGGGAGAATTGTGTTTCGCAACCGCTTATGTCATATTTTGGCTTCGACAATGCCATTCTGCCGCATCTTGTACCTACAATGGGCGAGCAGGGATATGTTACAGCAAGGGCTGCACACGAGTTGGGCTTGCAAGAAGGCACTCCAGTGACATACCGTGCAGGCGACCAGCCCAACAATGCTTTGTCGCTTAACGTGATGGAGCCCGGCGAGATAGCCTCTACGGCCGGTACGTCGGGTGTGGTTTATGGTATCAGTGACCAAATAGCGTGCGATAGGTTATCGCGTATCAACCTTTTTGCACATGTCAATCATACGGTTGAGCATCCGCGTCTCGGGCTCATGACCTGTATCAACGGTACAGGTATCCTCAACTCGTGGCTCAAGCATAATGTCGTTCCGGCCGATTGTTCTTACGACGATATGAATGCTCTTGCAGCGCAAGTCCCTGTGGGTGCTTGCGGCGTGAGTGTGATACCTTTTGGCAACGGAGCAGAGCGAATTTTGCAAAATCGCGAGACAGGTGCTTCGGTACATGGACTGAGCTTTACGACGCACGACCGTCGCCATTTATTGCGTGCCGCGCAAGAAGGTATTGTATACTCGTTCATGTATGGTATGGAGATTATGGCCAAGGCTGGTATGCAAATTTCTGTTATCAAAGCCGGTGTTGCCAATATGTTTCTTAGCCCCATTTTCCGTGCCACCTTGGCAGGTATTTCGGGTGCAACTATCGAGTTATATAATACCGATGGCTCGGTGGGAGCAGCCAAGGGAGCCGGTATAGGAGCGGGTATCTATGCCGATACACGAGAAGCTTTTGCTACGTTGCAGCGGTTAGATACGATAGAACCCTCGGTAACAGATGCTGCTGCGTATCGCGAGGCGTATGAACTGTGGAAATCACGGTTACAACACTGTATAAGAGAGTAAAAAAATGAATTTGTAAACTTTATAATACAAAAAAAGATGGCAAAAAAAGAGTATTTCCCCGGTATAGGAAAAATCAAATTTGAAGGTAAAGAGAGTCGTAATCCGCTTTCATTCCGTTATTATGACCCCGAGAAGCTAATCATGGGTAAGAAAATGAAAGATTGGCTGCGTTTCTCCATGGCATGGTGGCACACTTTGTGTGCCGAAGGTAGCGACCAATTTGGCGGCGGTACCAAGACATTCCCATGGAACGAAGCAAGCGACCCGTTAGAGGCTGCCAAGGATAAGATGGATGCCGGTTTTGAGATTATGCAGAAACTGGGTATAGAATATTACTGTTTTCACGATGTAGACCTCATCAGTGAAGGTAAAACTGTAGAGGAGTATGAGGCTAACTTGAAAGCTATTGTAGAATATGCCAAGCAGAAACAGGCCGAGACCGGTATCAAGCTTTTGTGGGGTACGGCCAATGTATTTGGTCATAAACGTTATATGAATGGTGCCTCTACAAATCCCGACTTTGATGTAGTTGCCCGTGCCATTGTGCAAATTAAGAATGCTATTGATGCAACCATTGCTTTAGGAGGCGAAAACTATGTATTCTGGGGCGGTCGCGAGGGCTACATGTCGTTACTTAATACCGACCAGAAACGTGAAAAAGAGCACATGGCTACCATGTTGCGTATGGCTCGTGACTATGCCCGCTCGAAAGGATTCAAAGGTACCTTCCTTGTAGAACCCAAACCTATGGAACCTACTAAACACCAATATGATGTCGATACCGAAACGGTGATAGGCTTTTTGCGTGCCCACGGTCTCGATAAGGACTTCAAGGTAAACATTGAGGTTAATCATGCAACACTTGCCGGCCATACGTTTGAGCATGAGTTGGCTTGTGCCGTCGATGCAGGTATGTTAGGCTCTATCGATGCCAACCGTGGCGATTATCAAAATGGTTGGGATACCGACCAATTCCCTATAGACAACTTTGAGCTTACACAAGCTATGATGCAAATCATACGCAATGGGGGTTTGGGTACCGGAGGTATGAACTTCGATGCAAAGACACGTCGTAACTCTACCGACCTTGAGGATATATTTATTGCTCACATTGCAGGTATGGATGTGATGGCACGTGCTCTGGAGTCGGCTGCCGAGCTGTTGGAGAAATCGCCTATTCCATCGATGCTCAAGGAGCGTTATGCCTCATTCGACAGCGGCATGGGCAAAGAGTTTGAAGAGGGTAAGCTTACCTTTGAGCAAGTATATGAATATGGCAAGAAAGTGGGTGAGCCTCGCCAAACGAGTGGCAAGCAAGAGTTGTATGAGGCATACCTCAACATGTATTGCTGATTCCTGCACATTTTTATATGCGTTCCCGCCTGTTGTCTACAATGGGCGGGAGCCTATTATCTATGCAATAGAACTATCACAAAAAGAAATATCATGACAGACGCACAAAACGGAAGTAAATTATATCTTACAGGCATTATATCGGTAGCCATTTTAGGAGGGTTGCTCTTTGGCTACGATACAGCAGTTATATCGGGTGCCGAGAAGGCTCTCGAAGCCTTCTTTATTGAAGGCAATTTCGGGTACAATAAGTTCTTGCATGGTGTGACGGCATCGAGTGCTCTTATAGGGTGTGTCATAGGAAGCGCCTTATCGGGAGTGATGGCATCGGGATTGGGTCGCCGTAACTCGTTGCGCGTAGCAGCCCTTTTGTTTTTCGTCTCGGCCTTAGGTTCGTTCTATCCCGAATTTCTGTTCTTTGAAGAAGGCGACTCATCGTTATCATTGCTTATAACATTTAATATCTATCGCATAATAGGCGGAGTAGGCGTTGGCTTAGCCTCGGCTGTATGTCCTATGTATATTGCTGAAGTTGCTCCCTCGAATATTCGTGGTACATTGGTGTCGTGTAACCAATTTGCCATAATCTTTGGTATGCTGGTGGTATATTTTGTCAATTATCTTATCTTGGGCGATAATCTCAACCCGCGAGTTATCGATGGTGCCATTGTAAACCTTGCGGGCGATGATTACGAGCGGGTACGATGGACGATAGACAAAGGTTGGCGTTACATGTTCGGTTCAGAAGCCGTACCTGCAGGCCTTTTCGGTATATTACTCTTTTTCGTACCCGAGACACCACGCTATTTGGCTATGGTTAATAAAGACAAGCAGGCTTATGATATCTTGGAGAAGATAAACGGTCGCAAGAAAGCTTCGCAAATTCTTGCAGAGATAAAAGCTACAGCCAGTGAAAAGACAGAGAAACTCCTTACTTACGGTATCGCAGTTATTGTTATAGGTATCATGCTGTCGGTGTTCCAGCAGGCGGTAGGTATCAACGCCGTGCTGTATTATGCACCGCGCATTTTTGAGGGTGCGCTCGGAGCCGGCAGCGACGGCATGGCGCAAACGGTAATAATGGGTATAGTCAACATTGTCTTTACTCTGGTTGCTATTTTTACGGTCGATAAGTTCGGTCGTAAACCGTTACTTATAGTCGGTTCGTTAGGTATGGCTGTGGGTGCCTTTGCTGTGGCCATATGCGATTCTATGGGGCTTAAAGGTATTATCCCCGTACTCTCTATTATCGTATATGCAGCCTTCTTTATGATGTCATGGGGACCTATCTGCTGGGTACTCATTTCCGAGATATTCCCCAACACCATACGTGGAGCTGCGGTCGCCATAGCCGTAGCCTTCCAGTGGGTATTCAACTACATTGTGTCGTCTACATTCCCGGCTTTGTATGAGTTCAGCCCCTTCTTTACCTACGCCATGTATGGCGTGATATGCGTTATTGCTGCACTCTTTGTGTGGCGTGCAGTACCCGAGACCAAGGGCAAGACGCTCGAAGATATGACCGCCCTTTGGCGTAAGAGAAAGTAAATTGATTGGATTATATAAGTGGCATGAGGTAACGATATATCCTCTCTTCATTGATAATATGAAGAGGGGATATATTAATTTTGAAATAGAGATACAATCTCAATGTATAGGCAGGTATATGTTATGAATATGTTTCCATGTTGGTCGTGCTATATTATTGCATGGTTGTTTTTGAGGTTGTTGGGTTAACGATTAAAAATAGTTGTTGTGAAGGAACATATTTCCGGTCGAAAACATTACATTTGAGGTCATGAAACGTTACTATCTTTTATATACCCTATGTATGGTAGCGATTGTCGTTATGGTGGGATGCCAAGGCAAAACATCGCGTGAGGCTGTACAAGAGGAGAAGCCTGTAGTAGAAGTGCCTCGCTTTGATGCCGATAGTGCTTATGCTTATGTCGAGCATCAGGTATCATTAGGTTATCGAATACCTGGCACAGAGACGCATCGGGCTACTGCCGAATGGTTAGCCTCCAAATTGAAGGAGTATGGTGCAACGGTGACACGGCAAGAAGCTGTTCTCACTGCATGGGATGGTACCCAGTTGCCTTCTGTAAATATCGTTGGAGCTTTTTCACCCGAGAAGGCAACGCGTATATTGTTGCTTGCACATTGGGACTCAAGACCTTATGCCGATTACGATACCGACCCGTCGTTTCACCGCAAGCCTATTGATGGTGCTAACGATGGTGCCAGCGGTGTAGGTGTATTGCTCGAAATAGCTCGACATCTGGCCGACAATCCGCCGCAAGTAGGGGTAGATATTCTCTTGCTCGATGCCGAGGATTACGGTGCGCCTCGCGATAAGGTAGACGATGGTTCTTCGTGGGCTTTGGGAGCGCAGTATTGGTCGGAGCATCCCCACAAACCAGGTTATAGGGCACGCTTTGGCATTTTGCTCGATATGGTAGGGGCTAAGGGGGCGACGTTCTATCGCGAGCAGTTTTCACAATATTGGGCATCGGCCATAATCGATAAGGTATGGGCTACTGCCGCACGACTTGGATATGACTATATGTTTATCAATGAGTCGGGTGGAGGTGTTACCGATGACCATTTGTATATCAATCGCTACGGTATTCCTACCATTGACATCATACATCAAGAACCGCAGTCGCTTACGGGCTTCTTCCCATATTGGCATACCCGCGGTGACAATATGGATAATATAGACAAAACTGTTCTCGAGGCGGTAGGTCGCACGGTTATGACAGTTGTTTATGAGGAAAAAGCGCAATAGCGTGTTGCATGCTTATATGACAAGACTATATAATTTGTAGCTAAATATCAGTAAACAAAATAATAAGGAAATGACAATAGATGAAATTCAAGATGAAATAATCGACGAATTCTCGGCATTCGACGATTGGATGGACAAATACCAGCTATTGATAGATATGGGCAATTCACTGCCGCCCTTTGACGAAAAGTACCGGATAGACCAAAATCTTATAGAGGGTTGCCAGAGCCGTGTATGGTTGCATGCCGAGTATCACGATGGGCTTATTTTCTTCTCGGCCGATAGTGATGCCATTATTGTGAAAGGAATTATTTCGTTGTTGATTAAAGTCCTCTCGGAACGTACACCCGACGAGATTCTCTCTTCAGACCTTCATTTTATAGATGCCATCGGACTGACTGAACATTTGTCGCCCACACGTTCCAACGGCTTGCTCTCTATGGTGAAACAAATGCGCCTTTATGCTCTTGCCTTCAAGACAAAAGGTGAAGAAAACAATGCACAAAAATGAAAAAAATAGCACTCTTCTGCTCCTCGTCAGAGAGTATAGACACTCTCTATACGAACGAAGCTGCTACTATAGGCGATTGGATAGGCCGTAACTCTTGTACGCTGGTATATGGAGGCTCGGCACGTGGATTGATGGAAGTAGCAGCACTACATGTACATCAGTCGGGCGGTAAGGTGATGGGTGTTATTCCCCAACGTTTTGCCGACAAGCACATGGCCAGCTCGTTTGTAGACGAGTTGGTGGTGACTTCCGATATGCAAGACCGCAAACGCCGCATGTTACAAGCCTGCGATGCTGTCGTTGTATTGCCTGGTGGAGCTGGTACGATGGATGAGTTTTTCGATGCTTATGTATGTCGTAAGTTAGGTTATATACAGGCACCCATAGTTATTTGTAACACGGGTGGTTTCTATGACCCGTTGCTCGCACAATTGGAGCGATGCTATGCCGAGCATTTTGCTTCACCACTTGAAGCCGGTATGTATCATGTGGCCGAGAATGCCGATATGGTGTGCCGTACTCTTTATCGATTGTTCCCTACATTAAAAATACAACATCATGGAGAAAAGTAAATTGTATACACGTGGTGGCGATACGGGTACCACATCACTGGTAGGTGGTCAACGGGTCGCGAAAGAGGATGTACGTCTTGAAGCTTATGGCACAGTCGATGAATTGAATGCAGCCGTAGGTTTGCTGGTGGCTCTTTTGCCGGCCGACAATACTGATGCCCGATTGTTGCGTCACATACAAAATTGTCTTTTTGTTGTAGGTTCGTCGTTGGCTACCGATATAGACACCACACCCCTCCACGAGGCCAGTCGTCTTGCCGAAGGCGAAATTTCTATCATAGAACGTCGCATTGACGATATAGATGCTCTCTTGCCGCCGCTCAACCGTTTTGTGTTGCCTGGTGGTTGCGAGGGTGCAGCGCGAGCTCATCTTTGCCGCACGGTATGTCGCCGTGCAGAACGTCGCGTTTGTGCTCTCTCGGTCACGCATACCGTTGCCGAGAATGTAATGAAATATATAAATCGTCTCTCAGACTATTTTTTCGTTTTAGCTCGTTATCTGAACTTTACGGCTCATTATCCCGAATCTTTTTGGGGTGATGAATAAAATTTTTTTGCAAAGTATGTAACAAAAGTGCTATTGAGTACGTCTTCTTTGTGAAACCATTAAAAAACGGAAAATATGAAAAACTCAAAAGTATTCTTTATTGCATTAACTGCTATGGCTCTCCTCCCGATGATGGCTTGCGGAAGAGTCCATATAGAAAGTAGCGAACGTTTTGTTACGAAACCTGTCACTCAGAAATTAGGTTCTTTCGATAAAATATCAGTCGACGGGTCGGTAGATGTAGAATTTACCGTAGGAAACTCGCGCAGCATGGAAATTTATGGAGCTGATAATACGATACAATATGTAGACTTGTCGGTGCGCAATAATACACTTTACGTAAGTATGAGTAATGATGTACAAATTTATGGCAAATCGCGTCTTACCGTTTTGGTTACTGCCCCGACTCTTACCGAAGTCTCTATATCGGGTAGTGGCGACGTAGAAGTTTTGGGACGTTGCAACACTCTTACTGAGGTCTCTATATCGGGTAGTGGTGATATAGACGTTCGTAATCTAAATGTCGACTCTTTCACGGCTTCAGTGACAGGCAGTGGCGATATAGAGCTGAACAATCTCACGACAAAGAACGCTTCTCTACGTGTTTCGGGTAGCGGCGATATTGAGGTGCGTGGTACTGCCAACAAGGCAGCTATTACGATAAATGGTAGTGGCGATGTCGATGCCGAGCATTTTATTGTACGTGAGCTTGATGCTGTTGTTTCGGGTAGTGGCGACATCGAGTGCTACGCTGAGGAGCTGCTCAATGCTACCGTATCGGGCAGTGGAGAAATCTCTTATCGCGGTAACCCTGCCAAAATCAACCGTTCGGGACGTGAATCGTCGATACATCGCGATTATTGATGTCGCTGTAACTATTGTCATACCGTCAAAAGGATAGTCTCTTTTGACAAGCCTTAAAAAAAAGGGCTACAACAGATTGGAATTTCTGTTGTAGCCCTTATTGTTATGGGCGGTTTTGCCGGATATTATCGGAAAAGGGGTGGTAAGTTCACTCCCTTTTTTTAGCGTAATTTTTAGCTTGCTCAGCAATGAGTTCGCTGTCAGAGAAGTAGTCTATACGCATGGCGTGACGTACACGGTCGAGAGTTTCAGCTGCTTTTTCTCGAGCTTTTTCGCTGCCTTTTTTCAGTATTTCGTACACGGCCGGAATATCTTGCTCAAACTCTTTGCGTCGTGCCCGTATGGGAGCCAACTCTTCTTGCAGAATGGCTTCGAGGAATTTTTTCACTTTCACATCGCCCAACCCACCTCGGCGATAGTGAGCTTTCAACTCATCGAGGTTAGGATATTCGGGAAGATAGGCAGCAAAATGTTCGGGGCGACAGAATGCGTCGAGATAAGCAAAGACCGTATTTCCCTCTATCTTGCCGGGGTCTGATACTCGCAGATGATCGGGGTCGGTGTACATCGATTTTACTCGTTTGCTCACTTCGTTTTCAGTGTCTGACAGGTATATGCAGTTATCCAGCGATTTGCTCATCTTTGCCATACCGTCGGTTCCCGGCAGGCGGCAGCATACCGAATTGGAAGGGAGCAGTATCTCGGGCTCTACCAGAGTCTCGCCATATATATGATTGAAGCGACGTACTATCTCGCGCGTCTGTTCTATCATGGGCTCTTGGTCTTCGCCTGCAGGTACGGTAGTGGCGTCAAATGCCGTGATGTCGGCAGCCTGGCTTATAGGGTATGTAAAAAAGCCCACCGGGATGTTAGCCTCGAAGTTGCGCAGCTTTATCTCGGTCTTTACTGTGGGGTTGCGTTGCAGTCGCGATACAGTGACAAGGTTCATGTAGTAAAACGACAATTCGCACAGTTCGGCGACTTGCGACTGTATGAAGAGAGTGCTCTTTGTAGGGTCTATGCCGCATGACAGATAGTCGAGTGCAACCTCTATGATGTTTTGCCGTACCTTTTCGGGGTTGTCGGCATTGTCGGTGAGAGCCTGAGCATCGGCTATCATAATGTATATCTTATCATAATCGCCTGTTTCCTGTAGCTCTACGCGACGTTTGAGAGAGCCTACATAGTGACCTAAGTGCAGACGGCCTGTAGGGCGGTCTCCTGTAAGGATTATTTTTTTCATATCGGGTAATGTTTTTGTTTTTCTGTTTTGTGAGACAATATGTATTTTATCTTGGCAGCATTTTGCTATATTCTGCCGGGAGCATTTATTTAATTGGAAGTGTTGTCGTCGTTGTCTTTTCGTCCTAAGAGTCGGTTGAATTCCTTGTCGTCACCTATGATTTCACATGCTTTTATAAATGTGGGGTCAGAGGGGTTCATGACCATGAAGTAGGCTCCCGTATCGAAGAGGTCGCGGGCGATGAGAGCTTTCAGTTGCCTGGCAATCAACTCTTTCGACCGTGCAGCCTGTTCTTCGTTGTATTTTACACTATCGGCATCGCCCAGTTTCTTCAGCTCTTGCATCATCTTATCGTCGACCTTGAAATTCTCTACAAAATCATATACTTCTTTGTACTGGTTTGCAAGTCGCTTGCGATTGTGGTCTATATAGTTGATAGCATATTGGTTGAGAGTTCCTTTAGCCACAATATCGCGGTGATAATCGGTGATGCGTGTAGTGTCTAAGGGAACAAAAACGTCGGGCATGATGCCACCTCCACCATATATGGTGCGGTGGTTTACAAGGGTGCTGTATTGCAGCGAGTCGGCAAAATGTATGCTGTCGGCGTGCATCAGTTCGCCGTTGAGGTAACGTGTATATATGTCGCGGGCATACGCCTCGTTGCCTTTGTCGTAAGGTTTCTGTATACAACGTCCCGCCGGGGTATGGTAGCGCGCTACAGTGAGGCGTATCATGGAACCATCGGAGAAGGGAATGGGGCGTTGTACCAAGCCTTTTCCAAAGGTACGTCTTCCTATGACAACGGCTCTATCCCAATCTTGTAGGGCGCCGGTGAGAATTTCACTCGACGATGCACTGCTTTCGTCTACCAGAATTACGACTTTTCCCTGGTTGAAAGTTCCTGTTCCCTCGGCTATTGCTTCACTGCGAGGAGCCTTGTCGCCTTCGGTATATACGATAAGTTGTCCGTCGTTGAGAAATTCGTTAGCCATATCTACCGCACTCATCAGGTAGCCTCCTCCATTGCCTTGCAGGTCGAGAATGAGTTGTGTCATACCTTCCTCTCGTAGCTTGTCCAAAGCCTCAACAAACTCGTCGTGAGTGGTTGCCGCAAAACGGCTTACACGTATATACCCCGTTTTCCCGTCTACCATATAGGAGGCATCTATACTGTATATGGGTATTTGTGCGCGCGTGATACGGAAAGCAATAGGCTCTTTGCTGCCTTTGCGTAGTACTCCTACATCGACTTTCGTCCCTTCCGGGCCTCGTAGCCGCTTCATGATGTCGGTATTTTTCATTTTTACACCAGCAATGGTGGTGTCGTTTACCGTTATGATGCGGTCACCTGCTCGCATGCCCACACGTTCGGCCGGGCCGCCGGCAATGACTTGTATCACGTAGAGAGTATCTTTGTTCATGTTGAATTGTATGCCTATGCCACTGAAGTTACCTTCCAAAGGTTCGTTCAGTTCGCGCGTTTCTTCGGCAGTACTGTATGACGAGTGGGGGTCGAGCTGCTCGAGCATTCCTTTGATGGCATCCTCGACCAGCTTGTTGTCATCGACAGTATCGACGTAGAGTTGTGTCACGGCAAACAGGGCCGTGTTTAGCTTGCGCATAGCATCTGAGATTTGAGCTGTTGCTATGTTGCCTATGACACCTGCGATGATGCAGGCGACAAGTATGGTGCTTCGTTTCATTTTCTGGGAGTATTTTGTTTTTCTATTTCGGGTAGTATCATTCCGTCGGGGAGGAATTCGCTCACTTCGTGGCCGAAACATATCAGTTCGCGTACTGTCGATGAACTGATATGGGCGTATATGGGTTCTGTAAAAAGCACAATGGTTTCCAGTCCCGATATGACGCGGTTTACGTCCGACATAGACTTCTCATACTCAAAGTCTATTACCGAGCGTGCCCCTCGCAGCATGAATTGAGCTCCATGGCGACGTGCTATATCTACCGTCAGTCCGTCGTACGATATAATGCTTACCCGAGGTTCGTTGGCATATATCTGTTGCAACATCGCCTTGCGTTGAGCTTCGGTAAACATCGGTTGCTTTTTGGTATTTGTACCGATGGCTATCACTATCTCGTCAAAGATACACAGTCCGCGCTGTACTATCGAGTAGTGTCCCTTGGTAAAAGGGTCGAAAGTCCCCGGGAAAATAGCTGTCTTTTTAGAGTAAGTTGGTGTCATCTTCTATTACAAGGTTGTCTATGATGAAATTTTGCCTCTCCATGGTGTTGTTGCCCATGTAGAACTCCAACAGCTCATTGACGAGGTCTTCTTTACGCAGCATGACGCGATCTAAACGTATGTCGGGGCCTATAAAGAGCTTAAACTCTTCTTTCGATATTTCACCCAATCCTTTGAATCGCGTTATCTCGGCATTGTTCCCAAGACTTTCTATGGCCTTGATGCGTTCCTCATCGGTGTAGCAGTAATATACTTCCTGTCCCGGTTGTTGCCCGGTTTTCATGAGCTCGGCATCTTTGGCTGTATGACGTCCGCGGGGCGATTTGGTAGGTGTGAAGTGTTTGTTGCGTACTCTGAACAGAGGCGTTTGCAATACATATACATGCCCTTTCTTTACCAGGTCGGGGAAGAACTGCAGCAAGAAGGTGAGCAGTAGCAGGCGTATGTGCATCCCGTCTACATCGGCATCGGTGGCAATTATCACTTTGTTGTACCTCAGCCCCTCTATGCCTTCTTCTATATTGAGAGCGGCTTGCAGCAGGTTGAATTCTTCGTTTTCATACACCACTTTTTGTGTGAGCCCGTAGCTGTTGAGGGGTTTGCCTCGTAAGCTGAATACGGCCTGTGTCTCCACGTCGCGTATCTGTGTGATAGTTCCTGTTGCCGAGTCTCCCTCGGTAATAAATATACAACTCTCTTCCCTGCGGTCTATGGCATTTTTTCGTCGGTCTTCAGGGTCGTTATAGTGTATGTGGCAGTCGCGCAACTTGCGGTTGTGCAGGCTCACTTTCTTCGACCGTTCACGGGCAAGCTTGGTGATACCGGCCATAGCCTTACGCTCCTTTTCACTTTCGGTGATTTTGCGTAGCATTATCTCGGCCGTATCGCCGTTGATATGCAGGAAGTTGTCGAGCTCTTTCTTAAGAAAGTCGTTGATAAACTTGCTCACCGTAGGGCCATCGGGACCCATATCGCGCGAGCCAAGTTTGGTTTTGGTTTGCGACTCGAATACCGGTTCTTCTACTTTGATGCTAACTGCTGCTACAATGCCGTTGCGTATGTCGGTATACTCGAAGTTTTTCCCGTAAAACTCTTTGATGGTGCGTCCGAGTGCCTCGCGGAATGCCGTCAGGTGCGTGCCCCCTTGTGTCGTGTGCTGTCCGTTGACAAACGAGTAGTACTCCTCGCCATATTGGTTGCTGTGTGTTATGACCACTTCTATATCGTTGCCTTTCAGATGTATGGGCGGATATAGGGGCGTAGATGTCATATATTCGTTCAGCAGGTCGGCGAGTCCGTTGCGCGAATGATATTTTTGCCCGTTCAACACGATAGTAAGCCCGGTGTTGAGGAACACGTAGTTTTTTACCAGCGAAACGATATACTCTTCGTGGTATTCATACCCTACGAAAATAGTCTTGTCGGGAGTAAATTGTACCAAAGTCCCGTTAGCCTCTTCGGTAGGTACATAATCACTCTCTTCTATTACCTCACCGCATTCGTAGCTTACTGAGCGGCTCATGCCATCGCGGTATGATTGTATGAAGAACGACGACGACAGGGCATTTACCGCTTTGATACCTACGCCGTTTAGTCCTACCGACTTTTTGAAGGCCTTCGAGTCGTATTTGGCTCCTGTGTTCATCTTCGACGACACGTCGCGTACCTTATCAAGCGGAATGCCGCGCCCGTAGTCGCGCACCGACACGTTGCCATTGGCTACTTCTACGACAATTTGTTTGCCGTATCCCATCATGTATTCGTCTATGGCATTGTCGAGAACCTCTTTCAACAGCACATATATGCCATCTTCGTTGTGCGAGCCGTCGCCCAATTTGCCAATATACATACCCGGACGACGACGGATGTGCTCTTTCCAGTCGAGCGTCCGTATCGAGTCCGAGTCATATTCAAGCCCCTCTATAGGGGTATTGCCTTCGATATTCTCCATAAAAAGTTCAGCGTAATAGCCGCAACCTTTTGCCAGGCTCCGCTTATGTCGGGGAGGATGGCAGGTTTCGTTTCGTTACAAAGATACTCTTTTTTCGAGAATTTTCCAATTCCCGGCACAGTCATGGCCTTCGGTATATGATGATTTAGGCTTTTTAATTATTTAATAGTGAGTGGTATGTATACTATTTTGAATACAAAGTTGAAAAACTTCGTGTTGTGTAGAGTTCTGCTTGGGGGGATGGTGCTACTGTTTAATCATGACGTGGATTTTCGAGAGCGTCTAGCATTCCTTCACAAGCATCTTCGAGCAGATTCAGTACATACTCAAAACCGTCGGCACCTTCATAGTAGGGGTCGGGTATGTGACTGGCAGTGTAGTGGCGGCAATAGTCGGCCATACGGTATATTTTCTTTTCGTCTTCGGGAGTAGGGGCTATCTCACACAAGTCATAGTAGTTATGGTCGTCCATGGCCACGATGTAGTCATATTTGCTAATCATATCACTTGTTACGCGTTGTGCCCTGTGTTCCAGCAAGTAACCCCGGCGTGCTGCCGCCGCTCTCATGCGACGGTCGGGCAAGTCGCCGGCATGACCTCCATAAGTACCTGCCGAGTCGATACGGTAGCGGGCTTCCAAGCCTCGTCGCTTTACAAGATGTTGCATGATACCCTCGGCTGCCGGTGAACGGCATATATTCCCGAGACAAACAAAAAGTATATAAGTAGGCTTCTCTTCTTGGGTCGTAAGGTCTTTGTTCTTTTTCATTCTTTTTTTATTATCCATTATATATACGGGTTTGCGCTGCAAATATTATGCCGTTGTGTTTTATCTGTTGCAAAAGAAAGTTTTATAGAAACTGACGAAGGTAACGTATATATACTGGTTTTCTATAAATAAAATGATGACGTAAAATTATCAAGTACACAAGATAGCAAGCCATCAATTAGTAAAATATGACTTAAAAAATGTGTCCGATGCACATCTATTTGGTTATAAACAATTAACTTTGCGACTTGATATACTTCACAAGACTGATAAAACGTTAGCAGAATGAAAAATAACAAGTCGCTACTTATTATAATACTCTCGGCTGCTGCCGTGTTACTTATAGGTGCAGGAGTGTGGATTTATGTGCAGAATCGTCAAATGGCCGATTTCAAGGAGCAGGTAGAGATAGACCGTCAACGCGATGAACTTGAAAAAGAGTATGCCGAGCTAGCCGACCAATATGCCATGTACGAGGGGCAAAAAACCATTCTCAAAAACGACTCGCTCATAGAAAAGCTCGAGGCCGAGCAGATAAAGGTGCAGCGTCTTTATGAAGAGCTGAAAACAGTAAAGAAGACCAGTGCTGCCCGCATTGCCGAGTTGCGTAAGGAGTTGGAAACACTGCGCGGTATCATGCGCACTTATGTGGCTCAGATAGACTCACTCAACACTGCCAATAAAAAGTTGCGCGAAGAAAACGAGTCGGTAAGACGTAAGTATAACGAAGTGTCGCAGGCTGCCGGCGAATTGCGTCGCGAGCGCGAAGAGCTTACCGAGAAGGTGACGCGCGCGTCGAAACTCGATGCCGTCAACGTACAAATTCTTCCGCTGAATAAGCGTGGCAAAAAAGCCAAGAAGATAAAAGATACCCTTAAATTGCAGATTACCTTCTCTATTGCCAAAAATGTGACGGCCGAGGTGGGCGAAAAATATATCTATGCCCGTATCACTAAGCCTGACGGCGATGTGTTGGTAAAAAATGCTGGCGACCTCTTCCCCTTTGAGGGTAGTGAAATCCCCTATTCTTGTCGCAAGCTCATAGAATACACGGGTGAGGAGATAAATGGGGTGACCTTTTATTGGGATGTTGAGGAGTATCTCTATCCCGGTGATTATGAGGTGGAAATATTTGCCGATAACTTTGTCATTGGTCGTGGTTCATTCTCTCTTTCCAACTGATAGCTACTTATATTGCTTTAATTTAGTACGAACTGCGAAATAATAGATATAAAGAGCAGCCGGTATGTCATAATTGGGATGATGCACCGGCTGCTCTATTTCTTATTGTGTATAGAAATGGGGTAAAGATAAATGAATCATCTCTCTGCAAAGACGGATGCAAGAATGTAGTAGATTGCGTTAATCCTCTTTTTTCCTTAAGATGGTTTTTATTGAAATTACAATACCGGCCACAATACATACCAATGCAATGCAGCAAGCCACGATGGCAATGCTGTCGGGTATGTCTATGTATCGTTGACCTATCAAGAGCGACGATGTAATGAGCAATCCTATGGTGTTGAGCAGTAAAGCCTTGTTTATTCTGTTCATATCGTTTCTCCGTAACGCAAAGATATAGCCTTTTGTTGTCTGCAACAAATTTTGTACCTTGTTTTTAACATTGGGAAAAGTGATTAGACAGATATCTCTTTGTAACGGGAATCGTTGTATGTATGGTAATATTTCAGTAGGGTCTTATTATATTGAGTTCGTCTTCTCTTATTGTCACGCCCAACCTAAGTGAAAAGGCTGGGCGTGACTTAGAGACTAATATTCGTTGATTCTTGGCAGTATATACGGGTTTATGGGAGATACAAAACCAAGACGTAGAGGCATTACATATCGGCGTAATTTTTCGCTCCAAGGTATTTCTATGTTATGTTGCATTGTTCCCATACATTGCAGCGATGTTGCCTCTATGGCGTAGAGAGTGGATGAGGAGAGAGAGGTCAGTGTCAGTGTCCAGTCAAAAGGATTTCCCATGATGGTAATAGCCTCGCGCGTGGGGTCGAAAGCCGGTATATCTACCTGTTTTATCTCGTAGTTGCCGGTATAGAGCACATACATACGATGCTTGTCGTCGATGATGAAGGCGTGAAACCGACGGTTGCGAAATTCTGTAAGGAAGATATGGTCTATATGCAGGCTGTCGGGCAATGCAATATGACGGCAGTATGGTCGTCCTTTTACCTGTTTCAAGTGGAAGAGTTTTCCCTCCTTGTCGGTAATGAGATACCCTTCGTCATACTCTTTTTTGACGGTTGGGTTTCCGGCTATGATTTGCGACGGAAATGTAAAGCCTTTTCGCCGCATCGCTTCGGTATAAGTGTTGCTTTTTGCTGCGTCTACTCGGTTGTCGGCCATACATATAAACTCAATTCCGTGGTCGGTGATACGGAATACATCGTCAGGCATTTTCAAATCGACCCGGCCCGACATTGATTCCAAGAGTGGATACAATTCTATTTTTGGAGCGTTGTATGACAAAGGTGTACTCTTAAACATGAAAGATTCGGTTTGTGCCATCCTTGGTGATACGGCCATACCATGTAGCGTATCAGGAAATCTTTCGTCGGCTACAAGTTGTCGGTAATAGAAAAAAGGGAATATACTGTCGAATTCTGTTTCGGTATATTTTCCCCCCTTTCTGTCGGTATAGATAGCATGTCCCTGCGAGCGATCTATCCATGCGAAATCGCCTGTTACAGTGCTATATAAGGTAAAAGGAGTGCTTAGCGGTTGTACGAGCAGGAAGTCATAGAGACTCGGTATAAGCCATATACCGAGCCACAGTACCGATATCCAAAATATTATCTTTGCGAAACGTATCATTGTTATATATTTGTGCGAGGTTAGTCTTGTTTGCCATCTATAAAACGTTGTACCGACAGCATCGGTAAGAAAAAGCAAAGTACAGTATATATTGCCAGTAACCAGGTCATGCGGTTATAAACTTCGGGATTTGTTGAGAGAAAACAAGTGCTTGTTATGGCAACAGTCATTGCTGCATTTACAATACGCCTTTTCCAGGTAGGTTCCAGTACACACCAGGCGCTCAATAGATATACCATGAAGCCGGCTATATACCACGGCAAAGCAGTGAGCAGCATGCGACTGTAAAGCTCTGGTGGCAAGAATGTGCGTGTATAGAGCCATATACCTGCAAAGTGTAGAGCAAAACATGTAAGCAGGCAGCACAATCCGTATAGTAGCATGATAGAGATGTTGAGAAAGCGCGGGTAGGGTAGATGTAACATCAGTTTCATCCGCTTTTGCTGCATTTCGGGTACAAACTGCACGATGGCAAGCAATGTCCCCACTATGACAGGCAGGTACGTGAGACGGTCTACAAATACGGCATCACGTTCCATCATCACCATCCATAAATGTTCTACACCTTTTATTCCTATTATATACCTCATTTTTATTAGGCTGTAAACCACCATGCCGCACGAAACAATCAATGCCAGCAGGCAGTAGCCTCTGGTCTTTATCCATTCTTTATATAGTATAGCCTTTTCCATAATCATAAGTATCAGTATTTTCCCGTGATTCCTATAAAAGCATCTTCAAGGTTATCTGGTTGTACTATCTGCAGGTCTGAGAGCGGTATGCCGGCATCGGCAAGTCTGTGACGAGCATCGTCGACGGGCAGTAGACTGTACATCTCTATCGAGTTACGTATACGTGAGGGAGTGAAAAATCCCTCTATCTCAGCATGCCGGTAACACTCGGGTACGTTATAGCGATAGGCGTGTATGTCGTGCATCAGGTGTTTTACGGGCATCTGTACTGCAATATGTCCGTAATCCATGATGATACAGTCGTCTATGAGACGTTCCATATCTTGTATGATATGCGAAGTGAGGAATACACTCTTTTTCCCCGTTACGGCATACTCCTTCAGATACTCTACAAAAAGACGGCGGTAGCCGGGGTCGAGTCCGAGCGAGAAATCGTCAAGGATAAGCAGCTCGGGGTCTTGAGCCAATATCAATCCCAGTGCAACCTGCGAACGCTGTCCGCACGACATGCGAGCTATGCGTTGCCCGGGTGTAACTTTTAGTAGCGACATCAGTTCGTAGTAGGCCTCTTTTCTCCATCGGGGATAGAATGCTGAGTAAAATCGTTCTATCTGTGTTATGGTCATAAAGGAGTATTGCACATGGCCTTCGAGCAGCAGTCCTATATCGCGACGTTTCTCGGGCGCAATTTTTTGTATTGTCTCGCCGAAGATACGGCATTCTCCTTCGCGAGGTTTCAGGTAGCCGTTCAGTATATTGATGGTTGTGGTTTTACCTGTTCCGTTTTTTCCCAGCAATCCCAAAATGCGGCCTCGTGGTACGTCAAATGACAGGTCTTTGTAAATGAGTCGTTTGCCATAATAGTGAGTGAGATGGCGGCATTCGATGATATTTTCCATATTCAAACAGTATAGGAGTGTGTTTGCATTGATATTTCCGAGCAATAGTTTTGTATATCCTAAAAAAGGGAAATCATCCTATATACAATGCAATTGCACTTGCCAGATGTAAGACATCAATACGGCACTCCTTAATGGTTAATTAAAAGAATAAAAGGAAAGCAATAGGAATTGCCATACCGGCGAGCAATTCTATCCCTCCTCGGCCTATGAGCCCCTTGTTCCCTTTGAGCATTATTACGCCGGTGACTATTATCACTACCATTCCTATGGCAAAGATGTCAGAAAATATGGTCCACCATTTCCCCGGATTATAGTGCAGCCGAGTCATACTGCCTATTATCGGACGGCGCTTCACCGACTCATACACCACATGACCTGTTGCCAGTTCTACCCATAGATTTGAGCCGCCTTTGAGAAACACCTTCATCTCTCCCGGTTGCGGGAAGTAGTGTTTTGTATAGTTGTTTTCTTCTTCGACGGTTCTTAACAGCTTTATTACATCGTTATGGGTTATATCTTCCTGCGCAGGCATCCGGTATGGTGCTTTATACTCTATTCGCTTTACCGAGTAATGTGGGTTGATAGTATCGTGGTGGTTCATTACCAATCCCGATACGACATATATCAGCAACACCCCGGCAAAAAAGAAAGAGAGGTCGCGATGGATGTTTCGGCTCCACCGGCGCAGCATGTTAGCGTTCAATCTCATACGAGGTGGCTTCTACGTAGTAAAAAGAGAGGTACTCTTTGCCACTCTTGGCATTTTCCTCTGCAATACGGCGACGGAAGTCGGCAATACGTTCGGCCACCGAGTTCCCCGTTTCGCCGCGGGCACTCTTTTCAGTATCGCATCCGGCCTCAGAGTCGCCATGTTGCTCGGCCGTTTGGGCTTTGGCCTGAGCCTCCCAATTTTGCAGGTAGGCCTCATCGACACGTTGTTCCTTCAATATACCCGTTATGGTGACGATGTTGTTGACACAATCTTGGCTGAAAGCCCCCAGCTTGCCAGCCTCTACACGTATTACCTGTGTGTCATCGCTGCCCATGACGAAAATTTTGCGGGCGCCATGTTTGCAGGTATGGGTACACACCCCTTGGAAAGTCACCTCTGTACCGGTGAGCGAATCGGCCTCGGCCAAAAGCCCGTCCACCTCCATGATAGAGGGTGTCGTCTCTGCAACAGTTTGCGAAGTTGTGTTTTTCTCACCGTTGTTATTGCAGCCTGTCATGCACATACATGCAGCCGCAGCAGTCGCAATAATAAAAAATCTTTTCATGATTGTATAGTTTGTTATGTATGATTACTGTTTTTACTTTGACTCCTCCGGGAGAAGAATCCCCCGGAGGAGTGAGTGAGAGAAAGTTATTGTTCTATGCAGCGTCTCGTCAGAAAGTAATAACCTTTTTGTCGTTTACAATATATACGCCTTGCGGCAGTGAAACGAAGTTTGAGCCTTCGGCCGCTTTTCCGCTGTATACGATTTGTCCCACCGTATTATAGATAGCTACGTCCGTGGCTTCGTTGCAGACGATTTTCACGCCGCCCTCCTCGCCGTAAATGCGGGTGTTGCCGTCGGCCGTTGCACTCTGTATCGCCGATGCCAGGTTCTCTACGTTCCAGCTTGCAAGAATGTTGCCCCAACCTTGTGTCTCGGTGGTGACATCAGAGTTATAGAAAGTCGATGTGTCGCTGTTGCTTCGGGTGAAAGTGTAGAGGTTATTTCCCTGTTTGAGGCAGCTCCATGCCGTACTCATGCCTCCACCTGAAATGATTTCTATATCTCGGGTGCGTTCCCATGACGATTCGTCATATATGTCCAAGAATATCGAACCGAGCTTGTACCCGAAAGCATACAGCGTATTATTGCTTTTGAAAGCTCCGTAATATCCGCCTATCGATTTACCGTTGACAGCACCACCCAACCATGAACCATCGGTTGCACTGTATTTGACGATAAATCCTTCTTGCAAAGTTCCTGTGCTGGCAATAGAGGCCTGCGCAGCACCGTTAGCTCCAAAGCCTCCGACGATATGTCCCATTACATACAGCTCATTGTCTATCATTTGCAAACGTTTTATCTGTGTAGTATGCTTACCGTTAGAAGCAGGAAATGCTTGTATCGTTGAAATCCATTCTGCGGTAAATCCTGCAACGTCGATACATCCTATTACAATGTCGTCATACAAGGTAGGTGTTACGTTTTTGCCGTCGATACTTACGACAGTTGTCCCGTCGTTGCTCTTCATGTTGCCTGCGAAATAGAGTTTACCGTTGTCATAGAGCATATCCACGATTTGGTCGCGAGCGATGATACCTTTAGACGTGATATGGTCTACATAGTTTCCCTCGTTGTCCATTTTCACCAATAACAGGTCGCCGTTCGTATCTTGCGAGTCGCCGTCCCACTCTGCGACGTTATGGGGTGTGAGTGTCACGGTTCCATTGTTGGCATTGGTAAATACAAGCGTTTTGCGGTATCGGCCGGCGATATATATGTTTTGCTCTGCATCTACGGCTATGGCATACGGGTCTACGCCGTCGGGTGTACCCTCTGTATAGTATGAGGCAAGTTCTTCGGGTTTAGTATCCACTTCTACTTTCTTTACCCATTCTATGTCGCCTAAATTGCCGATTTTTAAGATAACGATATACTGTACACGGTATCCTGTGTTCCAATTTTCTAACGTCCATTCACTGCCGTCGGCATCGGTAAATTTCGGATATTTTTCAGGATAACCGCTGGCGTAACGCATTTTCAGTGCCAATACGGCACCGCCGTCTGCTGTAGCAGCTATGTTTGACGAGTTGATGGTGAGGTCGCCCGAGTTGCTGTAAACGTTCCACAACAGCTCCCCGTTACTGTCCAGTTTCATCACCAGGGCGTTGTAGTTGTCCGAGTTGGCCGTTGTCGCACATCCGGCACCCACCTGTGTCCCGTTATAATAAACAGGGTTTCCGTCACTCCTCGACCCGAAGGTGCAGAACGTAAGCAGGCCCCCGTCGGCACTCTCTATGATAGAGTTGGGGCTTTCGCTGTTGCTACTGTCGATTGTTCTTGCCCAATTCAGTTCTTGGGCCGACGCGCCGAGCGACCATGCAGCTATCGACGCAATGAGTACAAGTTTTTTCATCTCTTTTTTGTTAATTTGTTAAATAGAGTCCTTTTGTCACATGTTTTGTTTGTCGTTTTTCAGCTGCGCAGGAGTCGGTACCATATGCTCTCTTGCACTCCTCGGGCAGCGGCGTTGCAAAAGTACAGCCGCCGCAATCACGCCCGCAATCCCTATAAATGGGTATTCTTGTGTTAAAATCACCATTTGTGGCGATAGGCGGCTATATAATGTTTGCTCTATCTTTGCCCACGCCAATCGAGTAGCGTATTATCCTTGTTGCTGACACGACTGTTTATTTATCGTCACACATGGGGCGCAATGAATATGCGAGAGTATGGCCGATTGTAATTTTCAATATACCGTCACAGCATGAAATATTGTTATGTCATACTATTGTTGCTCTTTTCCTTTTCATTGCATACGATTTGTTATGCTGTGACTTTTTCTTATAAAGGAGTTGTTATCGATGCTGCGACAGGTGATCCTCTTTCCTTTGCCACAATCTCGTTGAGTGGCGATAAGAGCTACTCGGTACTTTCTGACGAACATGGTTTTTTTTCTATTGCCGCTGTTGTTGAGGATGTTTACAGACTGCAAGTTACGTATGTGGGATACAATCAGTTACGCCGGGAACTATCGATTCACGAAGATATTTCGGCGACACTGAAACTTACACAGTCGAGTAATGCACTTGCCGAGGTGGTAGTGACGGCACACGAGTCGCAGGGTATCGTGAGTTCCTCGAAAATAAACCGCGAGATGATGACACACCTCCAACCCACCAGCTTCACAGACCTGCTCGAACTCCTGCCCGGTAACATATCCCAAACACCCCAAATGGGACAGGTCAACTCCATACATCTGCGCGAGACAGGTACACTCGGCGCTTCGGGGACACCTGTCTCCAACTCCGATTACTCCATATCCTCTTTGGGGACACTCTTTGTCGTAGACGGGGCACCCATCAATACCGACGCCAATTTGCAGAACATACCCGGCACGACCGATGCCTCATCGCCCGAGTATGCCCGTGACGCAACCAACAAAGGCGTAGATATGCGCACCATCTCTACCGACGATATCGAGAGTGTCGAGATTGTGCGGGGCATTCCGTCGGCAGAGTATGGCAACCTTACCAGCGGTTTGGTCAATATCAAGCGCATACGTCGCACAACACCTCTTACTGCGCGTTTCAAGGCCGATGAGTATAGCAAATTATTCTCTGTGGGGAAAGGCTTTTCTTTCGACCGCTATAATATGCTGCTCAATGTCGATGCCGGATTTTTAGACTCCAAGGCCGACCCCCGCAATCACCTCGAAAACTACAAGCGCGCCACCTTTTCGTTGCGCATCACCCGCGATTGGATAGGCGAGAAGTGGCGGCTGACGTGGTCACCGAGTGCCGACTATACCGGCTCGTTCGACGATGTAAAAACCGACCCCGACCTCTCTTACCAGAAAATCGACACCTATAAATCGTCCTACAACCGGGCTTCGGTTACCAACAATTTCAAGCTGCTGCTCCCTCACGTTCCGTGGGTCAAGGGGATAGAGCTCTTTTCGTCGGTAAGCATGCAGAGCGACCGTCTCGAACGCCGTAAGCTGGTCAGCCCGCAACGGGCTGCGGTAGCCCCCACCGTGTGGGGCGAAGGGGTACACGACGGGACTTTTATCTTCTCGGAATATGTTGCCGATTACGTTAGCGATGGTCGGCCTTTCAATGCTTTCTTGAAGGCAAAATCAGAGTTGGAGTGGAAGCTCTCTCCATTCAGGCTCCTGTTGCGTGGCGGATTGGAGTGGAACTACTCTAAAAATTTTGGTTTGGGGCAGATTTATGACCCGTCCCGTCCCCTTTCTGCCTCATGGAGTACCCGGCCACGAGCCTATCGCGATATTCCGGCCTTGCAAAATTTATCTTCCTTCCTCGAAACCAATGCCGTAGCACAAATAGGAGAGCACGAAGCTGAGTTGCAAATTGGAGTGCGTTCTATCATGATGGTAGGAATGGACGAGCGCTATCTCCTGCAGGGGAAGCCCTATCTCGACCCCCGCATCAACCTGCAATGGCGTTTTCCCTCTATCCGCGTCGCAGGGAAAGACCTCGACATAAGCCTCTCGGGTGGTTTTGGCCTTACCACGAAAATGCCTACCCTCGATTATCTATATCCCGATACATGGTACAACGACATCGTGCAGCTCAACTATTACGACACCCGTAATCCGCTCGAAAACAGCCGGGTGAATATAATCACTTATATAGAGGATATTACCAACTATGAGCTTCGTCCGGCCCGCAATACCAAGTGGGAAGTCCGGGCCGACTTCTCTTACAACGGCAACCGCCTGTCGGTATCCTATTTCCGGGAGAACCTCACATCCGGCTTCCGCTATTCCTCATTCTATGCCCCCTTTGCCTACCGCGAGTATGACCATACGGCCATCGATGCCGATGCTTTGCAAGGGCCCCCCTCGCTCGACGATATACCCTACACCGACCGAGTCCGCCTGGATGGTTACAAGCAGGCCTCCAATGGCAGCCGGATAAGTAAGGAGGGGGTCGAATTTCAATTCTCGTCGCAGCGCATTGCGCCGTTGCGCACGGCGGTTGTCATCAACGGGGCATGGTTCCGTTCCATTTATACCAACAGCCTTCCCATGTTCGAGACGGTATCCGATGTCGTTGACAACCGTCCTGTTTCCGACTCCTACGTGGGATTGTACGATTGGAACGACGGCCGCATCAACGAGCAGTTCAATACCAATTTCATGCTCGACACGCAAGTCCCCGAGTGGGGATTGATATTCTCTACCTCGCTACAATGCGTCTGGTATATCTCTACCCAGCAAATGTGGCGCAACGGCGTGCCCGTCAGTTACCTCGATGTCGCCGACGGCGAGTTGCATCCCTACACCGAGCAATCGGCTGCCGACCCCCGTTTGCAATTCCTTGTCAAAACCTATAACGAAGCATCATTCCGCAAGCAGACTGTGCCTATTGCTCTTTATGTCAATCTTAAGGTTACTAAGAATATAGGTAAGTGGTTGCGGCTGTCGCTCTTTGCCAATCGTTTGCTCGACTATCTGCCCGATTATACATCAAACGGCTTGTTGGTGCGTCGTAATGTGGAGCCTTATTTCGGCATGGAGTTGAATTTCTCTTTGTAATGATGTAAAAACGATGAATATGAAAAAAGTTATTTTTATGATTATTTCTGCTGTGCTGACATTGCTGTACGGTTGTGAGAAAGAAAATGGAGTAAACTATGTAGCTGTATCGGTTATAGTCGAATATCCTGCCGACCTCATATCGCCGCAAGTAGTGTCGGAAATCTTTGAGTTTCGCAACATTACCACCGGCAACGTTACCTCTTACGACCAGCGCGACGGTATCCTCCTGCCCGCCGGCCTGTATGACTGTTCCTATACGGCCGAGGTAAAGCATCTTTTTGGCAGTGATACCCTCACGGCTTCGGTACAAGGCATGACGCGCTCGGTACAACTTTCTCCTGCTTCGTCGAAGGTGACGGTCAGCAGTTTCGTTCTCGAAGACAAAGGCGATTTTATTATTCAAGAAGTGTTTTACACAGGCACTCTTTATCCCACAGGAAAACAATATAATGGTACCGGATATGTCAGAATATACAATAATACCGATCGCGTTTTATATGCCGATGGTCTCGCATTTATGGAGTCGAAGTTCAGCACAACGCAGAAATACGATTATACGCCAGACCTTCTCTCGTCGCACATGACTGTTCATGCCATCTACGTTATCCCCGGCTCGGGGCAGGAACATCCTGTTGCTCCCGGAGAGTCGCTTATCTTGTGCGATACAGGTATCGACCATCGGTTGGTCAATCCCAATGCCTTTGATTTGAGCCATGCCGATTTCGAGTGGTACGATGTCTCTTCTTCGCCTTCCAATCTCGATATAGATTCGCCCACAGTCCCTAACCTCGACAAATGGTATTGTTACACAAACAGTTTCTTTATTTTGCACAATCGGGGTTTCAAGGCATGGGCTTTGGCGCGTATCCCTACCGACAAGGAGACATTCCTTGCCGAGAACTACTACGAGTATGAGTACACCATGGTGCTGCCCGCAGGTACATTCCCTATGAGCCAAAAGGCTTATAAGGTGCCTAATGAGTGGATTGTCGATGCCGTGAATGCCAGTGTGGCCTCGGAGTACGTGTGGAATGTGACCGATGCTTCGCTCGACCGTGGATATACCTATTGTGGAGAAATCGACCATGATAAGACACGCTATTTCAAGAGTGTACGTCGTAAGTTGCTCTACAAAACAAGCGACGGTCGCTGCGTGCTTAAAGATACCAATAATTCAACGGTTGATTTCAATGCCGGTTGTGTCCCCTCTTTGATAGAAGAACAGCATACAGCAGTCGATGCCAATGGAACACCGTCTGTTACTGTTACCTATGATGGCGTGACACCTGTCGAAGAATAATAGACAACCTTATTGTACTGTTGCGAAAATGACCCTTGTAAAATCGCTCTCGCTCCCCCTCGTCGCTTTTTTGTGTGCGGCGCCGGCATGGGCTGCCATGCCGGCCGATACCGCATCGCTTCCGGCCTCCCCGCCCGGCACTCAGGAGCGCATGTGGGTATACGCCTCATGCTTTCAGCTTTTTGCCGATGATGTATATGCCAACCCGGCGGCACAATTTCATCGTTATGACTTTTCCTTGTCTTCTGTATCGCTTAGCGGAGAGTATGACAAAGAGAGTCAGCCGCTCTACTATGAAAAGGGCGACGGGTATGATGCTTTTGCTTTCGATGCCGATACATATATCCGTCGTACTGATTTTGTTTTATGGGGTGATGCCGCTTATAGTAATAGCCGTCTGCGTAATGTCTGTTGGAACGAGACCTCCGACCCCCATTTGTTATATCCATATCTTACAGCCGATTCCGTAGGGGGTGACATTAATAAGGAAAGTTATTCTTTTGCGGGCGGTTATGCCGGAAGTGCCGGCCGCTTTGCATGGGGGGCACAGTTTTCTTATGCAGCTACTATCGCATATCGTGGGGTAGACCCTCGTCCTAAAAATGTAACCTCGCAACTCTCTTTACGAGTAGGGGGTACATATCTTTGGGGTGACTATGGAGCAGGGATATTTTTTGAAGGCGAAAAGTACAAGCAGACCAATGATATAGATTTTTATAGCGAAATGGGTAGCTCCAAGGTATATCATCTCACAGGTTTGGCAATGCACTATGTGCGCTTTGCAGGAAATAATTACGAGTCTTATTACAATGGTTATCGTTGGAAGGCCGGAATGGAGTTGCATCCGCTCAGTCGTTCGGGGTGGCATGCATGGGGTGTGGTAGAACGTTTTACTTTTGAGAAAATATTATCTTCTCTCAACGAATTACCCATGGCGGCTGTTACCGAATATCGAGGCTCGGCCGGCGCAGGGTATAAACTGCGTATCGACACTACGGCTTCGTGGGGAGTGGCGGTAAAAGGTAGCTATGTTGACCGCCGTGGAACCGAAAATATCTTCGGCGACGCTTCTGGCAATATCTATCAGCAGATAGCCTCCACGCAACCCTATCGCAATCGCGTGGCAATCTTTTCCTTATCGGGCTATTACGAAGGCGGAACATTTAAGCGGTTCTCATATGCCATACAGCCCCGAGTGAGTAATTCTATGTTCTCGACAAGTTATGCTTATCCGGCACGCAGTATGTTGGTCAACCATTTCGATGTAGCTGTCGACCTCTATCTTTCGTATGTCGTAGGCCGTTCCCTTTGGAGGCTTGAAGCCGGTAGCGGTTATCGCAAGGCCTATGATTGTAATATCGCTATTACCTCAGTAGAAGGGGGCGACGATGTGCTGTTACCTGTCTTGCAACATACCTATCGCAGTCTTGCTGCTGACGATTGGCGTGTGGAGGCATCGCTTTGCTATGCCTTCAGCCTTAAAAATGATTATACGTTGGCTTTCTGTCTGGCCTGGCAACATCGTCGCTACGATATAGGTATTCTTACCCATTATGCATCGACATCCCTCTCTTTGGTATTCTGAGTCAGCGGTATATAGATGGTGTCGCGGGGGATGGACGATATTGTCAGTTTCGTTTGGTTTATGCCGGGTGTTGCAATTCGTATATAATCGATTGCAGAAACTCGTTGAGACTTATGTTGTGTGGTAATTTCAGTTTGTTGCGCAGTCTGTTACGTTTCGTATAGATACTCTTGTTGTTTGAGTGGTTGAAAAGAATGCGTATCTGTTGAGGTGTGAAGTTGAGGCACTCCATACAACACATATTTATATCATCGTTATTAAGCTGCGGATAGTTCTTTCGCAGATAGTCGGGTATATTGCCGTAGTAGAGAGTCACGACTTTTTGCAGGTCGTTCAAAACCGACTCATTATTATAGTCGCACGATTTCAGGTATTCGCGACATTCTCGAAAGAACTCCTTGTCGTCGTTCTTGCAAGCATCGGCCATCTCTGATAGCCGGTGCAGCGTTTCTATACGTTTATCGAGGGTATTGATAAATAGAAATTTACTATCGTTTTGCGAGTCGGTAATCCTTTTCAGTTTATCGAACTGTTGCTTCAATGATGAGTAGTTGCTCTTTGCATCTTCAAGCAGCCCGTAATACTCATTTATTTGTGTCTCTTTATAGCGAAGATATAACAACAAGATGAGGAAGAAAAGAATGACAGCTCCAGTCAATATGGCTGTAACGATGATATGTCGCATGCGCAATATGTTGTATGACTGTGCCAATAGCTGGTTTTTGTATTTTATTTCTAATGCTTTTATTGAGTTCTCTACTTGCTCGAAATGCACCTTGTTGGCTGTCTCGGTATATTTTTCATTGCAGGCCAGAGCTTCTCGATAACGTTGCATGTCTCTGAGGATATCGCCTTTCAGTGCATAATATCCCAAGAGCATCTCGTCACTCTCTTTCGCTCGGGTTGCATAATGTTCTATGTAGTAGAGAGCCGAGTCGTTCTCGCCCATGTGGTGGCAAATATTACTCAGTAAGAAATATTGTGCCGTGTCGGCCACACCATTACAATAGTGGTCGAAAGCATTCATTAATATATTCTTGGCTTTTGGCAGGCAACTGTCTATATGAGCATATAGTGAGGCACGGTATATTTCCGTTTCATATAAAATGGAGGTATCGGCAATGCTTTGGGCCAAGGCTCGTGCATGGTCTAATGCTGCCAAGGCCTGCAATGTATCACCCATGCAGTCGTATGCGTTAGAGAGTGATAGATACGAGAAGCATGCATTTTTCGTGTTGCCGCTTTGTAGATAATGTTCTACAGAACGTTGGTACATTTTGACCTCCTCTTCAATGTTATATTGCGAGCTGTACAAATAACCACGGTTGGCAAACAGTAGGCCCAGCATTTCGTCGTTTTGCGCTTCTGTAAGGTAGACTTCAGCCATGATAGAGGTCTTAATGGCCTCGTCAATCTCTCCGGCATTTTCATGTATTCGAGCCAGATAGTAGAGAGCAATGCCATATTCGGGGTCGCTTTTATGACAACTGTAATATGCTATTGCCGGGGCAATTACAGAGTCAGAGGCAAGGTCTATCCCGGTTTTATCCAATGCCTGTGAGTAGAGTAAGGCATATCGGGCTTTCCCTTGCTTTGTTTTTATGTTGTCCTGTTCAATACCATCGAGTAGGGTGAGGGCGCTATCGGCCTGTTGTTGCATAACTGTGGCTGCGATATCTAATGTCTGTATAATACTTTGCTCCTCGTTACGGCAAGCTGTAATGAGGAGTATAGCAGAAAGGAGTGTTGCGATGAGGTATACAGGACGTGTCATGTTGCGTTTCTTGTGTTGTAGTGTAGTGATGGGGGGCAGTAGTAGCAATACTATTGGGCAAACTCCCTGAGCAGTTCTTCTAACGATTCTGTAGGAGCCAATCCGAGCTTCTTGCGTAATCGCTGCCGTATTTTCCTGATAGACTCTATCTGGATATTCAGTATGAAAGCAATTTGTTTGCTATCGAGTCCCGAGCAAGCAAAGGCACAGAATCGCAATTCGTGTTCGCTGAGGCTCGGATACTTGTTCTTGAGCTTTTGGGAAAAAGTGGGATGTATCTTTTCGAAAGCCTCTTTGAAACCAAGCCAGTTGGTGGCATCTTGCAAGTGGTACTTTATTTGAGTATCTATGGTCTTGGCAATATCGGCCGGTACTTTCCCGTTCTCGTTGGCATCCATGATTTGTTGTTGTATCGATTTCAGGGCATTGGCTTTCTCTTCAAGAACCATCAAGTTGAAGCATAAACGACGGTTTTGGTTCTCAAGTTCCAGTCTTCTCGATTCGTTTTGCAAGCGTTCATTCTCCAATAAAGTTGTAAGTTCACGATTTTTTGCCTCTTCTAGCTCTTGCTCCATTCGCTCTTTCATCTTTTTATTTCGCAGAATGACGATGATACCCGCTATAATCAGAACTATCAATGCCGCGAAAAGAATCATTATTTGTTGTAACAGCATTCTTTTCTCCTGTTCTTGTTGCAATTGAGCTTCATAATTTCTGATGGTATTGAGCGATTCGGTTTGCTTTATCTGTGATGCATACGTAATATGTTCTGTCGAGTCCTTGAAGGCGTAGTATTTGTTCCAGTAAATTGTAGCGCTGTCATATTGTTGTATGGCAGTGTAGTTGTATATTAGTCCGAGAATACAACTGGACACAGCAGGGTCTCCTCTTTTCTCAGCCTCTGTAAGAGCTTTATGATACAGATTGATAGAGGCATTATACTCCTTGCGCAAGTAGTGGTAAAATCCTATATGAGTATTGCGTTTATATTCGAGTATAGAGTCTGTTATAGGTAATTTGGTAAGGATATCAATATAATGATAGTATGCCGGCATATCGTTGGCGCTAAGCAGAGAACGCAGCAAGGAGAACAATACACTGGCATGGTAAGCCGTATCTTGTTGGGCTGCAGAACTCGATTCCAAAGGTAAAAGAATCTTCAAAGCCTTCTCTCTTTCGCCCTGTTTGAAGTAGCAGTTGGCTATGTTGAGCTTTACTTTTGTTGTAGATATACTGTCACCGTTTGCCTTGAAATATTTTTCTGCTTGCTTAAAGTTTTTCAAAGCCGATTCGGTCTCATTCAGTTGGTCGAAAAGATTCCCTAACTTATTATGTGTATCGGCCAAATAACCATAATTTTTCTCTGCGTTATATTTCTCGGCAGCTTGTATGAGAAGTAGGTAATCATTGAACAAGTCGCCTTTTGCTTGATATTTTTTGTGTCGTTGCAGTAAATGGATACGTGCAGTGTCGGGTTCTACAGCTGCTGAACAGTGAAAAGTAACAGAGACTAATAAAACAAGAACTAAAAGTAACTTCATACCGCAAAAGTATAGAAAATTAATTTTGTCCCTATATTGTCCCTATCAGAAATTACGTTTTTTTGTAAGTTGGAGCAATATTTGCATTGTAAAAATCAAACAAAAAAAGTGCTTATGAAAAAAATTCCTTTTACTCTGGTTTGCAGTTTCTGTATGGCGCAATTTCTCAGCGCTCAAGAAGCTCTGCCTTTTGTAGAGTCGTTCGACGAGGCATCCTCGATGGAACGATTTACGGTGGTAGATGCCAACAACGATGGTAAGACATGGACGTACGATGCTAATGCTAAATTGGTACGTTATGATTATCATTCATACAATGCAGGTGACGATTGGCTTTTTACTCCAGCATTCAATTTGGAGGCTGGTAAGGAATACAAAGTATCCTTTACCACGCAAGGAAAGTATATGTCAACGTATGAGAAAGTGTCAGTTACCGTAGGAAAAGATTTACAACCCTCCAGTCACACAGATTTGGGCACTGTTGTCGTAATGTGGAACAGTGAGTTCCGTCTTTCGGAATTTCTTTTTACAGTACCCGAAACAGCAACTTATCATGTGGGCTTTCATGAGATAAGTGACCCCGATACATATTATCTTTTCCTAGACGACATCCGTATAGAAGAGATATCAAACGAGGTCGCTCCTGCTACGGTTAGTGATGCTTCGATTACTCCGGGCGAGCAAGGCGGCTTGTATGCCGATATTTCTTTTATTGCGCCTTCTCTCAATGTAGACGGCGGCGAGTTGTCGTCATTAGATGCAGTAGAGGTATACCGCAATGAAGTTGGTAACCCTATTAAAACTTTCGAAAATCCTGTTATGGGTGAAACTTGCCAATTCCGCGATGAGGTAGAAACTTCTGGAGAGTATACCTATACAATAGTAGCTCGTAATAAAGGTGGTGAGAGTGAAAAGGTAGAAGTGTCTTCATATATAGGTTACGACGAGCCTCTTGCTGTAAACGGATTGGATGTAAAAGTTGTCGATGGCTGTCCTTCTTTGTCATGGCAGGCTCCGCAGGCTGGCGTTCATCAAGGTTATGTCGATGTAGATGCTCTTACCTATACAGTTATGAGAGACGATACTGTATGCGTACAAAGCGGTTTGTCGCAACAAAATTTCGTTGATGAGAGCATTACTTTTACTACTACTCAGCAGGTATTGGCTCGTTATACTGTATGGGCTGTCAATGGTGAAGTTGCCGGCGAACAAGATACTACATCATATGTAGTTGTAGGTGAGCCGTATATGGCTCCTATGACCGAGTCTTTCATGATGACTGAAACTGATACCTATCCCTGGTATTCTGAGAATATAGGTACCAATAACGAAAAATATTGGATAGTGATGACCTACGGTTATAGCCCACAAACTTATGCATGGGACGACGATGCTGGTCTTATCACATTCCGTTCGGCTGTTGCTCCCGAAGGAACTACCGAGCGCTTCCATTCTCCTATATTCAACATATCGGAAATGGTACATCCTGCCTTATCATTCTATATGTTCCATACGGCCGATGCAACAAACCAAGATGGTTTGCAGATAGAAGTTTCTGCCAATGGTGCCGACTGGCAGAGTGTAGGTGAGAAATTTATTTTGGGTACAGCTGCAACCGAAAACGAATGGCAGCAACATGTTGTATCGTTGGCTTCTTTTGAAGGTTGTGACAGCTTGGCTTTTGCCCTTAAAGGTATCTCGGCTCAAGGACGTAATATACATGTAGACTGTATATCACTTTTTGACGACTGCTACGATTTGCGTCCCGCATCGGTAGTAGCTGATGGATGGGTCGACCCCGATAAAACTTTTATCGTTACTGTTACGGTAGAAAATAGCGGTGCTAAAGAGATTGACTCATATTCTGTAGAACTGTTGCGTAATGGCGAAACCGTGCAAACGCAAGATGCAGCAGCTTCATTAGCAGCCGGCGAAACCGCTCAGTTTATGTTTGATTGTTTCGAGACTCTCGATGCAGCCGATTCCGACATTGCATATTCGGCACGTGTCGTATGTAGCAAAGATGAAAAGGCCGACAACAACCTCTCTGACGAAATAATCGTGAATGTAGTAAAACCAGTGCTTCCTATCGTATCGGGATTAGGAGCTTCAACAGAAGGCCTTAACGTACATCTGTCATGGATGCCCGCCGATAATTACGAAAATTACCCGGTAATTACTGATGATATAGAGTCTTATGAAGCATTTATCATAAGCAATGTGGGTAACTGGACAATGGTAGATGCCGATGGCGAAATGACAGGTATGTCGAGCAATACTTCTCTCTATCCTAATATTGCCGCTCCTATGGCATTCCAAGTTTTCAATCCTGTTGAGGCTGACATCGATATGGAAACTTACGAGTTGACTTGGAGTCCTTATTCGGGTAACCAATACTTACTTGGAATGTATAATGAAAATCCTGAGGTGCCCAATGACGACTGGTTGATTTCTCCTACGGTAGAAAGCGCTAGCGAGGTATCGTTCTATGCAAAATCTGTCACTATAGGTTATGCCCTTGCCAAGGTTGAGTTCCTATACTCTACTACTACTGCCGACCCCGAGAGCTTCCAGGTAATGGATGCCATGACAATACCGGCTACATGGAGTCGTTATACATATCGTCTGCCTCAAGATGCAAAATATTTTGCGATACACCATACATCATTGGGTGGATTGGGATTGATGATTGATGATATTACCTATAAACCTATTACAGGAACTCCAGAGTTAGAAGAACCCATGGGATATAACGTATATCGTGATGGTGTCAAGATTACGTCTGCTCCTGTTGAACAACCTCAGTATGACGATGTTGTACCTGTAGAAGCCGAGTACCAATATCAAGTAACGGCTGTTTATCCCGCAGGTGAGTCGTACTATTCAGAACCGCTTGTGGTACGTACAAGTTCGTCACTTTCGTCGGTTACAACTTCCGATGGTACAGTATATGGTAGCGACGGTGTTATCAAGGTTAACTTGCCGCAATCGGGCATGTTGAGTATCTATGCTACTGATGGTACAACTTTGGTTAACCGTTGGCAAGCAGCTGGTATCGATACAATCTCAATGCCTCGCGGACTTTATATCGTCCGTTTTGACAACCAAGTTTGGAAGGTAGTAGTTCGTTGATAAGTATATGCTGCGGCTACATTTTATGAGTCGCAGCAATACTGTTTTTCTGATGAAAAGGTTGCTGCAAACTCTTGGAGATGGGAGTTTTGCAAATGTGCAATGAGAACAGAGATGCAGGAGTTGTACTCATAGCAGCATGAGGTAATGCTTCTGCTACGTAAAGTGTCTTTCCAGACAACTCCATGTTTGCTCATTCTTGACACTTTGCTTTATGTTGTCTTTGCACAGAGTGCAAGGCTGTGGTAGAATTTTTTGATTCACCACAGCCTTTTTGTATATTGATATGAAGCTCTTATATCCTTTATACGAGCCCTTGTATAGCCCTTTTTCTGTTTGTCGGTAGAACATCTTAAGCCTCATGATGATGTGTGTGTGCCGTTTATTCGTTGATATTATATAACTTTGCAGTCTGATAAAACAGGTCTTCACTAGCTTTTATTGGAGTCATGATTTGTCTCGCAGAAGTTATAGAACAGTTGTCGTTCCACTAAAAGCGAGAAGACAAAAAAAATTGCAAGTATGGATATAGAGAAAAAAGAGTCGGCTTTAGTTTGTTTTTCAGGTGGACAAGATTCTACAACCTGCCTTTTTTGGGCGTTGAAGCATTTTGCATCGGTTCGTGCTGTGTGCTTTCGTTATGGTCAAAAGCATGAACGCGAAATAGAAGTGGCTCGTCGCATTGCCGCCGGAGCTGGAGTACCTTTTGAGGTTCTCGACATGGAGTTGCTGGGGCAACTTACGGTGGGAGACTCGTCGCTGACTGATGCTACCATGCCCATGGACAAAGAAAAACCTGCCGATGGCTATCCTAATACTTTTGTACCCGGGCGCAATATGTTGTTTCTTACTTTTGCTGCCGTTGTGGCTTTCAAGCATGGTATAAAGCATCTTGTTACTGGCGTTTCGCAGGCCGATTACAGTGGCTATCCCGATTGTCGCGATACCTTTATGCGTTCACTGAATGTTTCTCTTAATTTGGCACTCGATACACAGCTCATTATTCATACCCCGTTGATGTGGATGGACAAGGAGCAGGAGTGGGAGCTGGCCGATGAGTTGGGCGTTTTTGACCTTGTGCGCAACGAGACACTCACCTGCTACAACGGCATTATAGCCGACGGTTGTGGCGAATGTCCTGCATGTAAATTACGTAAGCATGGGTTAGATGCATTTCTGGCGCATCATCCTGAAAAAAAACGCGATTGACGTGTCACATGTACCACTCTTATTTTCTCCTAGCACGTGGATTGGATAAATACTCTTTTTATTGAACATTCGGCCTTGCAAGCCATCATTGTGTTGTCGTTGATTTCGGCAATAGGATTGGGCTTAGGCAAGGTGCATTTCTTCGGCGTTTCTTTAGGGGTCACATTTGTCTTTTTTGCCGGCATTTTGGCAGGACACTTCGGACTTTCCATCGACCCCCAGATGCTCAATTACGCCGAAAGTTTCGGCTTGGTTATCTTTGTGTATGCTCTTGGCCTACAAGTGGGACCGGGCTTTTTCAGCTCGTTCCGCAAGGGTGGTGTACAGCAAAATATGCTGGCTACGGGAGTTGTGCTGATAGGTACACTTATGGCAGTGGCCGGGACTTACCTGATACCCATCTCTCTCCCCGATATGGTGGGATTGCTATGTGGAGCTACTACCAACACACCGGCATTGGGAGCCGCACAACAAACTCTGAAGCAGATGGGCGTAGATGCCAGTGCTCCCGCATTGAGTTGTGCCATGGCCTATCCGTTGGGCGTAGTGGGTGTAATTCTATCCATTCTTTTCATCCGTAAGGTATGGGTACGCGACAAAGACTTGAAGGTGAAAGATATTGATAACGCCAATCAGCCGTATATTGCAGCATTTCAGGCTCACAATCCGGCCATCTTCAATAAGAGCATCAAGGAAATAGCCAATCTTAGTTATCCTAAGTTTGTCATATCGCGGTTGTGGCGCGACGGTAAAGTGTGTATTCCTACGTCAGAAACAGTCATCCGTGAAAATGACCGTCTGCTGGTTATCACGTCTGAGCGCTTTGCTCCGGCTCTTACGCTCCTTTTCGGCGAGCAGGAGCATACCGACTGGAATAAGGATGATATTGATTGGAATGCAATTGACAGTCGTCTCATATCGCAACGCATTGTGGTGACGCGTCCCGAACTCAATGGTAAAAAACTCGGTTCGCTTCACCTCCGTAACCTTTATGGTATCAATATAAGTCGTGTCTATCGTAGCGGCGTGCAACTCCTTGCAACGGCCGGATTGCGGCTTCAATTGGGCGACCGTCTAACGGTTGTAGGCGAAGCTGCTGCCGTACATAATGTAGAGAAAGTATTAGGTAACGCCGTGCGCAGTCTTAAAGAGCCCAATCTCATAGCCGTGTTTATAGGTATCATTTTAGGGTTGGCGTTAGGGGCTGTTCCCTTCAACATCCCGGGAATATCGGCACCTGTAAGGTTGGGACTTGCTGGAGGCCCTATTATTGTGGGTATTCTTATAGGTACATTTGGACCACGCATACACATGGTCACTTACACGACCCGTAGTGCCAACCTTATGTTGCGCGCCCTCGGTTTGTCACTCTATCTTGCCTGTTTGGGGCTTGATGCGGGAGAGCATTTCTTTGAAACAGTATTTCGTTCCGAAGGACTGCTGTGGATAGGTACGGGATTCCTTCTTACTATTGTGCCGGTGCTTATCATGGGTATATTGGCATTCAAGTGGTTGCATGTCGACTTTGGTACTGTCGTGGGTGTGTTATGTGGCAGCATGGCCAATCCTATGGCACTGACTTATGCCAACGAAACTATTCCTGGTGATAATCCGTCTGTGGCATATGCTACGGTATATCCGCTATCTATGTTTCTTCGTGTCATTATAGCGCAGGTATTGTTGACATTTTTGTTGTAATAGATATTTGCTATTCTCACCCTATGTGGGCTTTCGGTTTTGTTCCGATAGGACAAAATAATCCCCTTGTATGCAACTCACGATACATGTTGCATGCAAGGGGATTATCTATGAGGATGCGTTATAACGTCGTATGGTTTTACATGATACCGCGGTCACGCAATTTTACTTGCCATTTCCAAGCTGAAGCCAATGTATCGTCGAGACTTTCTTGAGCAGTCCATCCCAGTACTTTATTGGCCTTTTCGGGGTTAGCCCATACTTGCTCTATATCACCTTCGCGACGTCCTGTAATTTTGTAGGGTACGGTTACTCCTGTTGCACGTTCAAAGGCAGCAATCAGTTCCAGTACCGAGACTCCGCGTCCGGTACCGAGGTTAAATATCTCTATCGGTTCGGCCGACTTGTTTTCTATCATACGGTTGACGGCTATGACATGGGCCTTGGCAAGGTCTACGATATTGATGTAGTCTCGGATACAAGAGCCGTCGGGCGTGTTATAATCGTCGCCGAAGACACTCAGTTCTTTGCGTATACCCATAGCCGTTTGAGTGAGGTAGGGAACGAGGTTTTGAGGAACTCCTTGTGGCAACTCTCCTATTTCGGCGCTTGGGTGTGCTCCTATCGGGTTGAAATAACGCAGCAAGATAGCGCGGAAAGGAGCTCCTGCATGTATCGTGTCGGTAATAATCTCTTCGCATATCTGTTTGGTATTTCCGTAAGGCGATACTGCCGGTTTGATAGGTGCATTTTCGTCGACCGGTAGTACATCGGGTTGCCCATAAACGGTGCATGATGACGAGAATACGATACCCTTTACGCCGAATTCAGGCATAAGGTCGAGTAGATTTAGCAACGAAACAAGATTGTTGCGGTAGTAGAGCAGAGGCTTTTTCACCGACTCGCCGACAGCTTTGCTTGCGGCAAAGTGGATAATACCTTCTATCCCCTCGTAGCGCGAGAATACCGAGCGCATGGCCTCTTTGTCACGGCAATCTACTTTCTCGAAGGCCGGACGCTTACCAGTGATACGGTATATACCGTCGAGTACTTCTTCGTTAGAGTTTGACAAATTGTCTACCACTACTACTTCAAAACCTGCATTTTGCAGTTCTACAACCGTGTGCGAACCTATATATCCTGCACCTCCGGTTACCAAAATCTTTTTTCCCATAGTATAATTAAAATTAATATACGCTATTGTGTAGTTTTTATTTTGCAAAGATAATATAATCGGGAGTAAAGCGAAACAGGTGTAGATTTAATTTCAGTTTAGATTATAGTTTTCGTGTTACGTTTTGCCAATGAGCAATAAGGTAGCCGATAAGAAAAATCAGATAGAAAAATGGTGTTATAAACCGCTATTGGTAGTCATGAATTGCAATAAAGGTCGTTACTTTGCTTGCATTATTCAAATAATAGTTATAACTTTGTGCAGCAATGCGAAGTAAAGAAAATCTTATTACATAAGATTATAGATAAACCCCTCCCTAATTTTTATGGGATAAGCTCTATTAAGAGCTGCGTGACGACAATCCGTGAGGATAGGCGTCACGTTTTTTTATGTCTGTCTTTTTTGTAAAGTGTGTGATGCTTGTAGTGGCTTATGCTTGGTTGGTATGGAGTATGTTGTTGGCGACGCACAACGATACACAATAAGTAAGTATGGTGGGGTGATTGGGTAGAATGTCGTGTTCTCTTAGATGTATAGAAATGAGAAATATCTCTTGTCACGTTATTGCATAAAAAAATGGCTCTGACAGATTTACTTTGCGCTGTCAATCATCCCAAAAAGAGTTATATGAAATCTGCCAATTATCGTACTTACAATCGCCGTAGGCTTATGCCTAAGGATGAGAAGGCACCCATCCCGGCTATATCGACCTTCGCCCGCGAGGGTTCTGATGTGCTTGAAGAGGCTTATGCCGCATGGAGTGCCATAACAAATTATCGTGAACAGCGTGTGCGCAATCGCAACTATACCTTTGGAAAGCAATGGGGCGATGCTATAATGTTGCCCGATGGACGTACCGTTACCGAGGAGCAGTACTTGCGTGAGCAAGGTAAAGTGCCACTTAAGAACAATATGATACGTCAGCTCATAAAGAATGTCTTGGGACAATTTCGCGCTACGCAAACCGAGCCCGTGTGTATAGCGCGCGACCGCCGGGAACAGGAGTTGGGCGAGCTTATGAGTGCTACCATGCAGTATGCCTACCAGCATAACAGGTTGTATGAGCTGGACAGTCGTACGTTAGAAGAATTCCTGATTTCGGGCAGTTGTTTCCATAAAGTGGGTTATGGTTATCGTCGTGGCAAGCAAGATGTGTGGGTCGATGCCATATCGCCGTCGCGTATCTTTTTCAACAGCATGGAAGATAGCCGATTGTGGGACTGTACGCTGATAGGAGAGTTGCACGACATGTCGTTGGCCGATGTGATAGCCCGTTTTGCCGTTGGCGATGAGAAAGGGGCGAAGCGTCTGGCCGAAATATATGGCGATGTAACAGAAGAAAATTTGTATCATACCTACGATACGCTGAGTGGTGAGCGGCTCGACAATCTCGATTTCTTTATGCCTGTGACTTCTGACCGCTGTCGGGTTATCGAGGTGTGGAAACTCGAGAGCCGTCCTCGGTTACGATGTCACGATATACTTACAGGTGAGTATTACAAGGTAGAGACCGATGAGCGTAGTCATATAGACGAGGTAAACAAAGACCGGGTGGCTACAGCCAAGGTACAAGGTGTCGATGAAGCTGATGTACCGTTGATAGAAACCGAGTGGTTTGTCGATAACGTATGGTATTACAGGTTCTTGTCGCCTCTGGGCGATGTGCTTGACGAAGGCGAGTCGCCTTACTGGCATGGCGAACATCCTTATTCACTCAGGCTGTACCCGCTTTTCGACGGAGAGATACATTCGTTTGTCGAAGATGTCATAGACCAGCAGCGATACATCAACCGGCTCATTACAATGATAGACTTCATTATGGGCAGTAGTGCCAAAGGAGTACTGCTCTTCCCCGAAGACCAAATACCCGATGGCATGACTATCGATGATATTGCCTCTGAGTGGACTCGTTACAATGGCGTTATACTTTTCCGTCCCAAACCCGGAGCTACCATGCCACAACAAATATCGGTCAACGCTACTAATGTAGGAGCTTATGAGCTGCTCTCGTTACAGATGCGTTTACTCGAAGATATATCGGGCGTACACAGTGCCATACAAGGTAAAGCTGTAGCGAGTGGTACACCGTCGTCGCTATATGCACAACAGATACAATACTCGGCAACCAATTTGCTCGATATTTTCGAGTCGTTCAAGACATTCCGCGAGGAGCGCGATACTAAAATCATGAAGACGATACAGCAGTTTTATGATGACGAGCGTTATCTGGCTATTGCCGGTAGTTTCTGTGGAAAAGATGCCGACTCCTATACGCCCGATGAGGTACGCAATACCGACTTTGACCTGACGATAACCGAGTCGGCATCGTCGCCGGCTTACAGACAAGTCTCTAACGATTTCTTGCTGGCTCTCTTTAACTCGGGGCATATCTCGTTGCAAGACTTGCTTGAAACAGGGGCATTCCCCTTTGCCGATAAATTGTTGCAGCGCCTTCGTGTCAATGCTGATGCGCAAGCTGCACTCTCCTTGCAAACCATGCCTGCTGATGGGCAGCAGGCGTCTGTCCTGGCAACGTCATCCGAAACTCAGTCGGCAGGGTCACAGGCTACGGAGCAGACAATGTAGCCCGATGCTCAAACTGCCATACTCTCTGAAGAACAGCATACTATATTGTCGCCGATATACTAACCCGATGCTTGTGATGAGCTGATGAAGGTATATCCTATATTATTTGAAAAAACGCTATAAATCGTACGGAGCATATTGCCTGCCATCATAAGAGGAATATAGTAGCAGTTTGAGTATAAGACCAACTCCGGAAATATTTCCAGGGTTGGTCTTTTTGCTTCTAGACGTGCAGAAAGTATTTTAAAGGGGATTAGTTATGTACTGATATAATGGGCTTTGTAAGAGTTATTTCGGCCTGTTATTGACTGTAAGTAGATGTGCTGTACGCGGGTGCTTGACCTGCCATATGTGAAAACTTTGTTTTTGTTTGCCTCGGCTCTTATCTTTCACTATATTTGTAGAATATATGATATAGTCTGACAGAACCAAGTAAGAGCGTTCCGTTAACTTTGTCTCTTACGTTCTTCTCTTATATTCATTGCACGGTGTAGTGCTTATTTGCTTGTTGTGTCTATATATGAAATTAAAATGTGTGCGCCATGATTGATAGAGAGATGTATGCTGCTTTGCACAAGCGGCAAAAATTGTTTTTCAACGAACACATTACGCGTGAAATTCCATATCGTCTTACAGCCTTGGACCGTTTGCGTGAAGGTATCATAGAGCATGAGGCCGATATTATACAAGCATTGCATGATGATTTGGGAAAGTCTCCTTTCGAAAGTTATACGACCGAGATTGGCTTAGTCTTGAACGAAATAAGGTATATTCAGCAGCATCTTGCATCGTGGGCTGCCGACCGCAGATGCGTTACACCACTTATTCTCTTCGGGTCACGTAGTCATATCCACTATGAGCCGCGTGGTGTTGTACTTGTTATTGTTCCGTGGAATTATCCTTTCAACTTGGCCTTGTTACCTTTAGTGGGGGCTATTGCAGCAGGTAACTGTGTCGTGGTGAAACCATCGGGTGAAGCTCCACATATGGCGGCTTGCCTGCAAAAACTCGTCGATGAGTGTTTCGTTGATGAGTATGTAGCTGTGACCGAGCCTGACTTGGAGGTGACCGAAGTCCTACTTTCGATGCAATGGGATTATATTTTCTATACTGGTGGTGAAGTATATGGCCGCCGTGTCATGGAGGCTGCTGCACACTTCCTCACCCCCGTTACGCTTGAGTTAGGAGGTAAAAGCCCGTGTATTGTCGACGAAGATGCCGACTTGCGTATTGCTGCGCAACGTATCGTGTGGGGCAAGTTGCTCAATGCCGGGCAGACTTGTGTCGCTCCCGATACCCTCTTTGTGCACGAACGATTGAAAGCTCCTCTTGTACAAGCCATGATAGAAGAGATAAAGAGTCAGTATGGCAATGATGCTCTCTCGAGTCCCGACTATGCCCGTATCGTCAATCTCCGCCACTTCGACCGTCTTTCGGCTCTTTTGGGCGATGGCGATATAGTGTATGGAGGTGCTACCAACCGCGATGCACTCTATATAGAGCCTACGCTGATAGAAAATGTTAATGCCGGTTCGCCGCTGATAACAGCCGAGATTTTCGGACCGATTCTTCCGATACGTACGTTTAGCGATATAGATGATTGTGTAGAGTATGTCAATGAGCATCCTACACCATTGGCACTCTATTACTTTACGTCGAGCAAGAAGCGGGCACGTTATATGATAAACCATACGGCATCGGGGGGAGTATGTATCAATGATACCATTGTACATGTGGTCAACAACCGACTTCCTTTTGGTGGTATGGGGGCTAGTGGCATGGGAGCTTATCATGGGCGTTACAGCTTCGAACTGTTTAGTCATGCCAAGCCGGTCGTAAGCACTACCACCCGTTTATATCTCGATATAAAGTGCCCTCCATATGCCGACCGCTTGCGATGGATAAAACGCCTTTTGCGATAATATTCCTATACATTGACCATATTTTCGTATCTTTGCTGTGTAATCGGGCATAACGACAGTAGTAGTTGTGTTATAGCCCGATGTGCTTCGGCTTAAAAAAGGATTTAATTATGTTACAACCCGGACGTTACAATACGCTGCGTGTGGTGAAGGAGGTAGATTTCGGTATCTATCTCGACGGCGGTGAACAGGGTGAGATTCTCTTGCCTGCTAAGTATGTGCCGCAAGGTACAGCTGTTGATGACGAGATTGAGGTTTTTGTCTATTTCGATAGTGAAGACCGACTTATCGCTACTACTGAAGAGCCCTATATTATGGTGGGCGAATTTGCTTTCCTCGAAACGAAATCGGTCAATCGTGTAGGGGCTTTTCTCGATTGGGGTATCACGGCCAAAGATTTGTTGGTGCCTTTTGCCGAGCAACGTTCTCCCTTGCGCGAGGGTGGTGTATACCTTGTGTATGCCTATATAGACAAAACGACCGGGCGTATTGCAGCATCGGCAAAGGTCGATAAGTTCCTTAATAATGAACCCCCGGTATACAAAATCAATCAGCCGGTAGAGCTGCTTGTGGTACAGGAGACAGAACCAGGTTACAAGGTTATTGTCGACAACAAGCATTGGGGAATGGTATACCGTAATGAAATATTTTCTCCCATAGAGCCCGGTGATTATCTTACAGGATATGTGCGCAAGGTGCGTGATGACGGTAAGATAGATATTGCCTTGCAACCTGCAGGCTACAAAAAAAATGTAGGTGAACTCTCGCATAGAATTCTTGATGCTCTTGCTGCTGCCGGAGGCTTCTTGCCCTATGGCGACAAGACTGATGCTGCGGTAATAGCAAACGAATTTGGGTGCAGTAAAAAGAACTTTAAAAAGACGATAGGGACTCTCTACAAAGCCCATCGCATTGTTATTCTTCCCGAGGGTATCCGCTTGGTATAGCTTGGTAGCGAAACTTTTCTGAACATTTCATAACACTGTTTTGTTGTTAGGTCGTAGCTCTTTGTTTGATGAGGGCGCAGTCTTAACCAAATAGTTATGTTATGAAAAAATTCTTGCTTATTGCCGTTGCCTTTCTTGCCGGTATCGTGGTGGTGACGGCGCAAAACAAAAAAGAAGTATCGCAATTGAGGCAGTTCTTGCAGCAAACGTCGGCGCGCGGCGATGCCAATTATATACGCCTGCGTCTCTCTCTCAACAATCCTGCCTCATGGAGTGGTGTTGTATGGGGTAGCGATGGCCGGGTGACATCTATAGACTGGAACGACAAGGAGCTGGCCGGCTCTATTGACCTCACGGGCTTTTCATCTCTCCAGAAAGTAAGTATTTGCCGCAATAAGATTGTGGCTGTCAATCTTTCGGGATGTACCATGTTGAAAGAAGCTTCGCTTTGTCACAATAACATTACGTCGCTTACTATTGCTTCATGTCCGGTATTAAGTACTCTCGATTGCTCGCGTAACCGTCTTGTCAGCTTGTCTGTCACCGGTGCACCCCGCTTAAAGACACTCAACTGTTCGTCTAATCTTTTTGTAGAGTTTAGTGTCGCTTCTGCTCCGCAAATAGAGTCGCTATACATACAGAGCTGTCACCTGGAGAGCCTCGATGTAGATAGTTGTGTCAACTTGCGTACACTTTATTGTGGTTATAATAATCTTACGGATATTAATCTTATGGGTACTGTTGGGTTGCGAAATCTCAACATCGACAACAACCGCATTGCAAAGCTCTATATACAAGACCTCACATCGTTGACTTCTCTCTCATGCAGCGATAATCACATGACGGCCATAGCTCTGAACAACTGCTCGGTACTTTCCGACCTGGTATGCTCATACAATAATCTCTCCCAGTTGTCGCTCGACGGTTGTGCTTCGCTCTCGTATGTCGATTGTTCTTACAATAACTTGTCTACTCTCGATATGAGTGGTTTCGTTATGTTCGAGCGCCTGTTGTGTGATAACAACCAGTTGACTTTTCTCGATGTCTCGCAATGCCCTAATTTGGTGTATGTAGATTGTCGTTTCAATCAAATAATCGATTTGCGTACTGCCGGTGACTATAATCTGCGTATGGTGGCAGGGCAATGGAACTATTGATTGAATTGATTTTATAGAATGGCATAATTACAACATTAGTTCGATAACAGAACAATGCGTGGTTATAGCAGGATTCTTTCCAAGGCTTTAACCACGCATTGTATTATGTATGTTGCAGATTTTAGTCAGAGTATACGTCTACGTCGGTAGAGTGTTTCCCTCTCTTATAGAGCAAGTAGGTAGTATGTTGGACCGTAAGGAAACGAGATACTTTATAAAGCGATATTTTGTTAGGTAGGAGTGTCGTATTATCTTTTCAGAGCTTATTATCATCCAAATTTACTGATGCGGCGCAACTTATCTTCGTCGAGTATTGTAATCTTTCGGCCGTCTACTACCAAGATATGTTCGGCCGCAAAAGCTGTGAGAGTACGTATGGCATTCGACGTAGTCATATTCGACAGGTTGGCTAGGTCTTCACGCGACAGATAAATGTTGAGTGTAGTGCTGTCGGGTTCGTAACCGTAATTTTCATATAGCAGGATGATAGCTTCAGCGAGGCGGCCGCGTATGTGCTTTTGTGTAAGGTTGACGGTACGGGTATCCGATTGTCCTAAGTTGTTTGCAAGAGCTCTGATGAAGAAAAAAGCGAGGTTGATGTTACGATGTACATGCTCTTCTACGAGCTTCATAGGTAAAAAACCAACTTGCGAGGCTTCTATTGCGGCCCCAGATGCAACATAATTTTCGTTGGCGAAGTAAGCCCTGTAACCGAAATATTCGCCGGGGCGTATGAGCCTGATAATCTGGTTGCGGTCACCTATCCCCTTTTTGTACACCTTTACTTTCCCTTTCAACAGATACATCAATTGAAGGGGTTGTTCTCCTTCACAATAGATGATTTCATTCTTTTTGAAAGACTGTATCATAAAGTTGTCCGACAGTACGTGCTTCTCTTCACTATCGAGAATAGCCCAAAAGTCCGACATCTCGTTTTGCAGGATAGATTCTAATGTACTCTTCTTTACCATGTATTCGTTTCGATGCGTTTACTCGACAAATATATATAAAAAAATAATATGCAATATATTATTTGTGTAATAATCTATTGCTTAACATGCTTTTTAGGCACTGCTTTTTACAATAGACGGCTATACAATACACAATATTGTCAGTAGCAATAGACCTGAAAACGCCGATATGAAATAAAAAGATTCATATCGGCGTAGTTATGTTATATTTGTCTAATATAGAAGTAAGTACAATGTGGCTTAAGCCTTCGACAGCAGATAACGCTCGGCATCAATGGCAGCACGGCATCCTGAGGCTGCGGCTGTAATAGCCTGGCGATAGCGGGGGTCGGCTACGTCGCCGGCTGCAAAAACGCCCGGCAAGTTGGTCTCTGAGGTGTAAGGTGCAGTCTTGATATACCCCTGTTCGTCAAGTTCTATTTTCCCACCCAAAAATTCGGTATTAGGCTTGTGTCCTATGGCCAGGAAAAATCCGTCGATAGGCAGGTCGTAATGTTCTTCTTCTTGTGTACCTCTTTTCTTTACGAGGTGTACTCCCTCTACACCATTATCGCCATATAGCCCTTCGGCTTGTGTCTCAAAGAGAACCGTAATGTTGGGTGAGGCCATGACACGCTCTTTCATGATATTCGAGGCGCGTAAGTAATCTTTGCGTACCAACATATATACCTCTTTGGCAAGGTGCGATAGGTAGACGGCCTCTTCGCAAGCAGTGTCGCCACCGCCTACGACGGCTACCACTTTCTTACGGTAGAAAAATCCGTCGCAAGTAGCACAAGCCGATACGCCCATACCGGCATATTTCGTTTCGTCGGCAAGTCCTAAATATTTGGCTGAGGCTCCTGTTGCAATAATGATGGTGTCGGCGGCAATCTCTGTGCCGTCGTCAGCTTTAGCTACCATGGGACGAACATCAGTATCAACCGTGAGAATTTCGCCTGTACGGATGTCGGCACCGAAACGGGCTGCTTGTTTGCGCAAGTCTTCCATCATGGCTGTGCCTGAAATACCGTCGGGGTATCCCGGGAAATTTTCTATATCGGTAGTTGTGGTGAGTTGTCCACCCGGAGTGAGGCCTTCATAGAGAACAGGTGACAGGTTGGCCCGTGAAGCATAGATGGCTGCGGTATATCCGGCAGGACCTGAGCCGATAATTAAGCATTTGGTTTTTTCCATATTGTAAGTCTTTTATATGTCAGTTGTTTGTTGGTCGCTATATGTTGCCTATCGTAAGTCTACTACGATGGCTTGTGGGTAAAGCGAAGCGTCGTAGGTAAAGGTGTTGTCCGGTAGAGTAGCATTGGCACGGTAGTTTGTTACCGATATGCGGCTCGTTGCATTGTTAAGGTCTGTAATCTCGAATGATACGGGTTGCAAGGAGCGCGTAGCTATGGTCACTACAATGTATGCAATCGATGTGTTGCGTGTGGTGGGTGTAAGGCAGATGCGGCGCTCACCTTCTCTTACAGATTGTAACTCTTTTACGGTAAATGATTTTTTGTATTTATCTATCGAGTAGTATGGGTTGATGCTCATAAGTTCTTGTGCCGTAGGTTCTGTTATGTTTACTTCGCCTGTGGCTTGGGCATACGACCACATGGTTTTACCGTCGTACCACGTAGCCATGCCATTTGTTTGCAGAAAGAACTTTTTCCCTTTCATTTTCAACTCGCCCTGCATATATAGGGCATTACGCTCGTCTCCTTGTAAGGTAAAGCCTGCAGTGATGCCGCGAGCTTCGCGCATCTGTTCTATTACTTTATCTAACAACCCTTCGGCCGAGGTCTGAGCCGAAGCTTGTAAACACCCGGCAATACATACAGTAAAAAGTAAGGCTATCTTTCGTATCATGGAGTAAAGGTATCTATTTTATTTCATTGTGTCAAGTTTGTTCTCGAGCTGCATCAAGTCCATGATGAGTACTTCTCGGGGCTTGCCCCCCATCGCTGGTCCTACGATACCGGCGGCCTCTATCTGGTCCATAAGGCGGCCTGCGCGATTATATCCGATAGAGTATCGGCGTTGCAGTGATGAGGTAGATGCCTGTTGGTTCGATACGATAAATCGGGCTGCTTCCTCAAAGAGCGGATCTCGTTCTTTTGTCTCGATAGAACTACCTCCATTGCTGCTATCATTGTTCTCAGGGATATATTCGGGTAGTAGCATAGCATCAGAGTATCCTTGTTGCTCACTGATGTAATTGCATACCTTTTCTACCTCGGGCGTATCTATAAAGGCGCATTGCACACGTACCATCTCACCTCCTTGTGAGATGAGCATGTCACCTCTACCAATAAGTTGGTTGGCACCGGGGCTGTCGAGGATTGTACGCGAGTCTACCATAGCTTGTACCCTGAATGCAATACGTGCAGGGAAGTTTGCCTTGATAATACCTGTAATGACGTTGGTTGAAGGACGTTGCGTAGAAATAATCATGTGAATGCCCACAGCCCGTGCCAGTTGTGCTATGCGGATGATGGGCGATTCTACCTCTTTGCCCGCTGTTATGATAAGGTCGCTAAACTCGTCGATGATAACTACAATGTATGGTAAGAAACGGTGACCTTTGCTGGGTAGCAAGTGGCGAGCCTTGAATTTTGCGTTATACTCTTTGATGGTTCTTACGTGCGCTTCTTTAAGCAGGTCATAGCGCATGTCCATTTCGCGTGTTACCGATTGAAGCGTTTGTACTACTTGTGTTACGTCGGTGATGATGGCATCCTCAGAGTCGGGAAGTTTGGCAAGGAAGTGCCGTTTTATATCGGCGTAAATTCCAAACTCTACCTTCTTAGGGTCTATCAAAATCAGCTTCAGTTCAGCCGGATGTTTCTTGTATAGTAGCGATGTGATGATAACGTTCAGTCCTACCGATTTGCCTTGTCCGGTGGCGCCGGCTACCAGTACGTGGGGCATTTTGGTAAGGTCGGCAATAAAAACCTCATTGGTAATGGTTTTTCCCAAGGCAATAGGAAGTTCATATTTGCACTCTTGGAATTTTCGAGAGGCTATGATAGAGCGTATCGATACCGTTTGCGGGTCATTATTGGGGACCTCTATACCCACTGTGCCTTTACCTGGAATAGGGGCGATAATGCGTATACCCAGTGCGGCCAGACTTAGAGCAATATCGTCTTCAAGATTCTTTATTTTGGAAATGCGCACTCCTGGTGCTGGAATTATTTCGTAGAGTGTTACCGTGGGGCCTACGGTAGCCTGTATTGAGCTTATCTCAATGCCAAAGGTCTGCAACGTGTCGGTAATGCGTTGCTTATTGCTCTCCAGTTCGGTTATATCTACAACATTCTGTTTGGCCGTTATATCGTTTAGTAAGTCGAGTGTCGGTTTATGGTAACGGGGTAAGTCAAGTGTCGGGTCATACTCTTCGCTTATAACCTCGTCTAAGAGTTCCTCTTTTGAGCCGGTTGAGACCGTGAAGAGAGGTTCCCCTTCGCCCGAGAGTACTGCCGGCACATCTATGGTCATCTCGTTTTTACTCTCAGGCTTTTGCAAGGATATTTCATTGGGAGGTAGTGTTGGGGCAGATTCGGCCTGATTACCATTGTCGTCCTTCGGAGCATGATTCTCCTCGTTATGGTCGGTAGTACTATTTAAGTCCAGACTATCGTTGACAAAAGTAAACAAGCCTGGCTCAGGTTCGGTAAAGGGTATTTCAGCCTTTTCATCCGACGACTTATCTTCCTCATCTGCGTTAGCCGAGACGGTAGTTGCATCGGCTGGTTGGATGGCCGCAGGAGTCGATTCCTTGAAGGGGTTGTTGAATGGGTTTGTTTTCAAAGCCTTGCGAATAAAATCGATGGTGCTGCGGCTTATCATTACCAACAGAGTCACTACCAGTATGATGATAATCATGGCCGTCCCCCATGGCCCTATGAAACTGTGCAGATATTGTGCTGCCACATAACCGTGGTTACCACCCCACGAGAGGAAGGAATCGATACCCATGGTGATGTATAGAAAACCGAAAAAGACAGACACAATGATGCTCGTGAGCAAGCAGTATACAGTTGTACGCCACATATTGGCCTGGTTGACACGCATCAGGCGCAGTCCTGCAATACAAAGCCATGCTGTGAAGATAAAAGCTGATAATCCTATCCAGCGATTGATAAGCAGGTTTGATGTGACAGCTCCCAACGTACCAGTCCAGTTTTCTATCTCGTTGTTCATTTTGAAGAGTTGTCCTATCGATAGGTTCTCTACTCTGCTTTGGTCGGCATCGCCGGTGAAAAAGAAGGATACAAGAGATATAAAGATAAATATGCCTGCAAACGTCAGTATAAGACCTACGATAAACTGTACACTTTCGCGTCGGTAAAAGGGTATTGTGCTTTTTTTCTCCGTGGCTTTATCTTTTGCAGTGCCGTTGTTGCTTTTCGTTTTTTTATTATTGCTGGTTGTCTTCATCTCTTTTTTAGCTCTAAACTGTTTAATTTGTTTTGCGGCACTTCTATTGGATAGAGGCGTCGGTTTGGCAGTACAAATTTAGTATCGATGTGTGCCTTGAGACGGCACAAGTTCCCTACAACTTATTGCAACTATGAATTTCGCCAAAATAAAGGTGTAAAGATAATAAGAGCAGTGAATATTTCCAAACGTCCTATCATCATCATGGCCGAAAGTATCCACTTGGCTATTTCAGGCAGTGGAGCATACGTCCCCGAGGGACCCGCTACACCCAAACCTGGCCCTACGTTGCTCAAACATGAAAGGGCGCAACCTACTGCCTCGCCCAGCGTGATCCCTGTGAGCGAAAGCAGTACAGACCCGCATACCCATGTGAGTACGTAAAAGACAGTGAAAGAGAGAACTTTCGATACGATTTCTTGGGGCAACACCTTCCCGTTATATATTACGGGGCGTATGGCGTTGGGGTGTAACATGCGGTACAGCTCATTGCGGGCATGTTTGGCCAGTATTACCATACGGTCTATTTTGGCACCACCACTGGTAGAACCGCCGCATCCTCCGAAAAACATCAGCAGTAAGAGCAACAGCGTAAAGAAAGTGCCCCACGTCAGGTAGTCGGCTGTGGCAAATCCTGTTGTCGTTATGATGGTGGTCACCTGGAAAAGAGCTTTTCTAAAGCATTCCTCTATGGTAGTGTACTGGCCTGTGATATAAAGTCCGACGGTTATGACTATACTTACTATCAGTGTGATACTGGCATACCATCGTATCTGCTCTGCCTTGAACAGGCGGGTATGGTTGTGGAAGATGGTATTGTAGAGTATGGCAAAGTTCAATCCGCCCACAAATGAGAATAGGGTGATTACATACTCGATATATGGCGAGTTATAGTATGCGATACTTGCCTGTCGGGTGGAGAATCCTCCGGTAGAGATGGTAGCGAATGCGTGGTTGACGGCGTCAAACATGTCCATGGGACCGGCATAGAGCAGCATGGTGATGATGATGGTAAGTGCCAGATAGCATAGCCACAGACGTAGTGCTGTTTGGTTGATGCGAGGTGTAAGTTTTTCTTGTCCCATTCCCGACACTTCGTTGCTAAACAATAACATACCTCCACGGTGATTGAGCATGGGAAGTAGTGCAACGGTGAAGACAATGATACCGATACCGCCTATCCAGTGTAAGAGGCTGCGCCATAGTAAAATACCTCGAGGTAGAGAGTCTATGTTTTCATATATGGTTGCTCCCGTCGTGGTAAGGCCTGAGACTGTTTCAAATATGGCGTCGGTCACCGATGTCCCCATTCCCAAAAAGGGGAGGGTGCCTACTATAGTGAAAGTAATCCAAGCTCCTACTCCTATGAGGATGCCTTCGCGTCGGTCGTTAATAGTGCGGTGGTGGCGTAGTGTGAAAGCGAGTATCGCACCTGTGGCCAGTGTGGCACTTGCCGAGAATAGAAACATCCATTGCTCTGGCTCGTCGTAATAGAACGACATTGCTGTGGGAATAAAAAGAAATGCCGCGCCTATGCAAAATAGGATGCCAAGGATGCGGAATATGATGCCGAAGTTGATACTTTTCATCGTCCGCTGTTTTTTAATTAAACCATCTGTCCATTTTGTGTATTGCTGTTTCGAGGCAGAATACCAAAACATGATCGCCGGGACGTATCTGGGTGTTACCCGATACGATTGAGCCTATACCGTTGTGTATCACACCACCTAATGTCATGTCTGATGGCAGGTTGAGGTCTTTCACGGCGTGCCGTGTAATTTTTGAGCCCGGCTTGGCTGTCATCTCTATCACTTCGGCATCGGCAAGGGCGAGACACTTGGCATTAGAGGAGTCTGAGTCGAGTAATATTTGAAATATATGGCTGGCTGCCAATAATTTTTTATTCAGTGTCGTTCCAATATTCAATCCTTCGGCGATAGGAATATATTGCAGGTTCTCAACCTCGGCTACAGTGCGGGGAACGCCAAGTCTTTTGGCCGTGAGGCATCCCAGTATATTGGCTTCGGAACTCTCTGTGAGGGCTATAAACATATCCATGTTGTCGATGCCTTCCTCCTTGAGAAGTTCCTCATCGCGGGCGTCGCCATGGATGATGGCGGTGTGCTTCATCTTCTCGGTCAGTTTATAAGCCTTCTCACGGTCTGTTTCTATAAGTTTTATGCGCACCTCATCACCTACAGAGGTTGAGATGCGTATGGCAATGCGGCTGCCGCCCATTATCATGATGTTTTTGACGGTAATGGTGCGTTTCCCGCATATTTCACGTATCTTTTCTATATAATCGGATGTAGTGGTGAAGTAGACTATGTCTCCCAGCTGTACCTCGTCATTGCCTCGTGGAATGATGGTACGGTTCTCCCGTTTGATGGCCGCAATGTGGAAAATATTGCTTTGGCTTGTTAGTTCGTACAGCTTTTTGTTGATGATGCTTGCTGTGTCGCGTAGTTTTACACCTATAAGAATGAGGGCTCCGTTGTAGAGTTCAAACCAGTTGCGTGCCCATGTATGTTTCATAGACATCATAACCTCTTCTACGGCGAGCATCTCGGGGAAGATAAGGTGGTCTACTCCCATACGCTTGAAAAATTCGCGGTTCTCGGGCTTTAGATATTCATAGTTGTCAATGCGGGCTACGGTCTGCTCTGCTCCCATCTGTGAGGCCATGGTACACGCTACTATATTGCGTGTCTCGTAGGGCATTACTGCCACAAAAAGTCCGGCACTGGCTACTCCTGCCTCCTTGAGTACCGAGAACGAAGTGGGATTACCCACTACGGTCATGAGGTTGTAGTTGGAGTCCAATATGGCTAATTTGTTGCTATCGTTGTCTATGAGTACGACATCGAGCTCTTCCCGCGAGAGCAACTTTGCTAAGTGGGTGCCTACTTCCCCGGCACCGGCTATTACGATTTTCATTTCGGTCTTTGATAAAAGTTTTTTACCATTCTGTCGTAAGGAGCTCATATAGGCTATCGGCATCCATACCACACAATTTGTGTAACTGCGATACTGAGCCTTGTGCTATGAAGCGGTCGGGAATGCCCGTCCGTTTTACCTTAATATTATAATCGTGGTCGTTGAGCCATTCTATGACAGCCGAGCCCAGGCCACCTATGATGGTACCATTTTCTACGGTGATGATGCGGCGATAGTGTGTCGCAACCTCTTGCAGAATGTCTTCGTCGATGGGCTTGAGGAATATCATATCGTAGTGAGCCGCTTCCACACCGTTGAGTCTGGCTTTCTCTATGGCGTGCATGGCGGTTGTTCCTATATTACCGATGCTCAGCACGGCAATATCTCCATCGCCGTCGCATAGTTTCCGCCCTTTACCAAGCGGTATTTCATGCATTGGGCATTGCCATTGTACTATTTCGCCGCCTCCGCGTGGATAACGTATAGCCAGAGGCCCGTGCTCTATGGCTTGTGCGGTATATAACAGGTGGCGCAATGTATGTTCGTCCATAGGTGCTGCAATAGTCATACCCGGAATGCAACGCAAGAAACTCAAGTCGAAGCTGCCATGATGTGTCACGCCATCCTCACCAACAATACCGGCACGGTCTATGCATAGCGTTACGGGCAAACCCAAAATAGACACGTCATGAATGATTTCGTCGTAGGCGCGTTGCAAAAACGATGAGTATATGCAGCAGTAGGGTAGTAGTCCCTCTTTGGCAAGGCCTGCCGAGAAAGTGACGGCATGCTCCTCCGAGATACCTACGTCAAACGACCGCTCGGGGAAACGTTGCATCATGTAAGTCATGGAACTACCCGTTGGCATGGCCGGTGTAATGGCAACAATACGGTCGTTTTGTTCGGCCAGTTCTACCAGTGTGCGGCCAAATACCTCTTGGAACTTGCACGGCTTATTGGGGTCATTGTCGATATATACTTCGCCGGTTTCTTTGTCGAATTTTCCCGGTGCATGCCATAAGGTTGGCGACACTTCGGCCGGCTCGTACCCTTTGCCTTTCTTTGTGCAAAGATGTAGAAGCTTAGGCCCTTTCATATCTTTTATATCTTGCAAGATACGCACGATATTCTCTACATCGTTGCCGTCGGTAGGCCCAAAATATCTGATGTTGAGTCCCTCGAAAATGTTTTGCTGTTTGGTCAACAGTGATTTTAAGCTGTTGTTGAAACGGAGTATCGAACCACGGTGCTCCTCGCCGATGAGGTTGAGACGTTTGAGCAGTTGATATAGGTTGTTGCGTACACGATTGTAACGTCGCGACGTTGTGATGTCTACAAGATAATTATTGAGACCTCCCACGTTATGGTCTATGGCCATATCGTTGTCGTTGAGGATGATAAGGAGGTTGTTGGGATTGATGGAGGCGTTGTTGAGCCCTTCAAAAGCCAGACCTCCTGCAATAGAAGCATCGCCTATGACGGCGATAACCTTGCGTTCGGGTTCGTCTTTTTTCAGCTCTGTGGCGATAGCCATACCCAGTGCAGCCGAAATAGAGTTGGAAGCGTGGCCTCCTATAAAAGCGTCGTAGGGACTCTCTTTGGGGTTGGGGAACCCGCTGATGCCACCCAACTTACGATTGGTGTCAAATTTGTCTCTACGTCCTGTGAGAATCTTATGACTGTATGCCTGGTGACCCACATCCCATACAATGCGGTCGTATGGAGTGTTGAATACATAGTGTAAAGCCACAGAGATTTCTACCGCTCCCATACTCGAACCGAAGTGTCCCGGGTTCTTCGAGCAAGCATCTATGATAAAGCTGCGCAACTCTCGGCACACTTGTGGCAGCTTCTCGACAGGAAGTCGTCGTAAATCTTCGGGGCTGTTTATTTCTGACAACAAATTATGTTGGGCAGTTTCCTCCATGTTTCTGTTGCTCTCCTATTTTTTCTTGTTTGTTTCTCTTTCTTTTTTCTTGCTCTTGTATACCGGTACAAAGACGATGATACCCGATGCTATAATTGAGAAGATAGTTGTGAAGTTAAGCTCGGCTTTGGCAATGACAAAGCCGCACAAGGCTATCCAAAGTAACACAAGGCATACGATATTGAATGTAGAAAATCGGCGCATTCTTTTTTTACGTTTCGTTGGGTCTTCATCAGAGGGGGTACAATTGCCTGCATAGCTCTTCCTTGGGCTATATACCCAAGATTTGGCGCACTCCTGCCTCTTGCCAGGAGTGCACGCAAATGTAAGCATTCTTTGTCATATAATCAATATCATGACGGCTGTTCTGTGCAGCAGTGCAAATGTTGTCGTCGTGTCTTATATGTTCATCATACCGCCTGTATCGGCAACAGAAGAGAAAAAAGCCAAAATGGCAGCTCCGAAGAGAAGCATCACAGGAATAGCCAATATGAATAATAACAGCATGATTATAAGAGGCCACAGGCATCCCCACCGAGTCTCGCCGTTAGGTAGTTTGTCTGATAACAGCACTGCTACAAGACTTATAATTGGTGTAAACAGCACTCCTAACAGAAATGGCCACCCGAAGCCTATGGTGCGTCGCCGACCGGCAAATGCAATAATCAATACAAGTATTATATATGCTGTTCCAGATAATCCTAACATTGTTTCTTCCTTTTTCCCTTGTTTTGTTGTGGGCGTTATTATTCTATTCTCTGTAATATACGCGTTTTACACGTGTCGATACTGAGGTAAGTATCTCGTATGGTATAGTATCTAACTTATCTGCAATCTCTTCTACCGAAATATGCTTGCCGAATATCTCTACGCGGTCGCCTTCGTTACAAGGAATGTCAGTAACGTCTGCCATACATATATCCATGCAGATATTGCCAATGATGGCTGCTCTTGTGCCATTGATATAGACTTCTCCACATCCGTTACCTAACCGGCGGTCCATGCCGTCGGCGTATCCTATGGGGATAGCTGCGATGCGCGAATGGCGTTTTAGTACGCCGTGTCGGCCATAGCCTATCGTCTCGCCTGCCTCGTATTCGTGTATTTGCAGAATTGTGGTTTTCAGTGTACTTACAGGTTGTAATCCTTTATTCTGACCTGTGGGCGATATGCCGTAAAGGCCTATTCCCAAGCGTACCATCTCCATTTGGGCTTCACTAAAGCGTTCTATACCGGCCGTATTGAGGATGTGTCGTATGATTTTATGTTTTGAAGCTGCCTGCAACTTGTCGGCACAGCGGGTAAATATTTCTATCTGCTTTTTCGTGTATCCGTCGTGGATGCTCTCGTCGCTACCTGCCAAATGAGAAAAGACCGAGCGTGCCATCAGCACAATTTGTGACTGTAATACTACGGTGAGGTCGTCTATTTGGTCTTCGGTAAATCCCAACCGATGCATACCCGAATCTATCTTGATGTGCACGGGATAGCCTGATACACCCAGTTTCTCGCCCTCGGCGAGCAATGCATTCAGAAGGTTGAAGCTGTAAATCTCAGGTTCCAGTCGGTAGCTGAAGAGGGTGCGGAAGCTGCTTATCTCCGGATTCATCACTATAATAGGCATGGTGATACCCGCTTTACGTAGCTCAGCTCCTTCGTCGGCAACAGCTACTGCCAAGTAGTCGGCGCCTCGCTCTTGCAGCGTTTTGGCTATTTCGTACGAACCTGCTCCATAACCGAAAGCCTTGACCATGCACACGACTTTGGTCGATGGGTGTAGCATCTCTTTGTAGTGGTTCAGGTTGTCTACAAGGGCATCGAGGTTGACTTCGAGAATCGTTTCGTGTTGTTTCAGTTCGAGAGCTTCTGAGATGAGCTCAAAGTGAAAGTTACGGGCTCCCTTAATAAGGATAAGTTCGTTGCGGAACATCTCTACCGGGGTGAGCTTTTCTACAAATTCGCGAGTACCGGGGTAGAAGCTCTTTTCCAGGTCGAAAAGGTATGCGTTGTCCGATATTTCAGGGCCTATACCTATAAGCCGTTCTATTCCTTTGGCTTTGAGCAGCTCCGATACTTTGCGGTAGAGCGTTGCTGGTGGTAGTCCTGTTTGGAAAATATCAGAAAGAATAAGCGTACGTTTCATGTTGCCCGAGGCTGCACGTCGAGCCTGAAAGTCGAGCGCAATCGTGAGCGAGTCTATATCTGAGTTGTAGCTGTCATTGATGATGAGGCATCCGTTGTTACCCTCTTTCACTTCCATACGCATGGCTACCGGTGTGAGGCGTTGCATGCGTTCGGCAATGACATCGGGCTTACGGTTCAGGTATAGCATGATGGCAAGGCAGTGTATGGCATTTTGTATCGAGGCATCGTCGGTAAACGGAATGGTCATACTCAGCATGTATTGTAGGTATGTATAGTCGATGCGGGTCGAATTCTCCCCTTTTACGATAGCCGATATGTAGAGGGGTTTGTCACGGTCTTTGCGTGACCATGCAATCTCGTAAGTTCCCAGGCAGAGTTTCTCTACACATTCTCTTATCAGTTCGTTATCGCCGTCGTATATGATACAGTCGCACCCTTTTAGCAGCGTGAGTTTTTCCAAACATTTTTGTTGCATCGACGAGAATCCCTCCTGGTGTGCCTCGCCTATGTTGGTGATAAGTCCTATGGTGGGTTGTATAATTTCTTCAAGTCGTTGCATCTCGTCGGGACGTGATATACCAGCCTCGAAGAGAGCTAACTCTGTCTTTTCGTTAAGTTGCCATACTGAAAGGGGTACACCCGTTTGCGAGTTATAGCTGCGGGGCGAACGCACTATGTTGTAGTCTTCTTGCAAGAGCTGGTGCAACCACTCTTTGACCGAAGTCTTGCCGTTACTGCCGGTGATACCTATGACAGGAATGTCGAACATGCGGCGATGATAAGCAGCCAGCATTTGCAGAGCGGCAAGGGTGTCGCTGACGACCAGGAAATTGGCTTCGGGCATTTGGTCGGCATCGGCAGGTATATGTCGTACGACGAAATTGCGTACGCCTTTGTCATACAACTCCTTGATGTAGCGATGCCCGTCATTGCGTTCTGTAACAAGGGCAAAGAAAAGGCTCTCTTCGGGAAATGTGAGCGAGCGGCTGTCGGTAAGAAGAACCGACAACTTATAGTCGGCGTGTACGTTACATTGTGCCTTTATGATGGTGGTTATTTGTGTCGTATTATAGTTCATTGCCGTTATGTTGTAAAAGTTGTTTTATATCGTTTTTTTCTTGGGTGTAGTCTATTGCATTGCAGTCGTTGGTCAAGGTTTCCATCTGCTGCAGTAGCGAGGTGGCAAAGCGCCGGTATGCCGGGGTGTCGCAGCCTTTCAGCGGGCGATGTCGCAGCCCTGTTGCTATCTTCTCGCAGGCCGCCGCGAGACTGGCTGTTTGTGGGGTGAAATATGTCTCGGCAAAACGTTCTCTGATATATGCGACGGCCGCGGCAGAGGGGTGTGTAAGGTCTTCGGCATAGAATCGATAGTCGCGCAATTCATCCATTACTATTTCGTATGCCGGAAAATAGCTGTATATCTCCGGGTGTCTATTACACAGGGCATCGGCGGCGAGTAACAGGGTCGCTTTGCTCAGTTGGTTGGGGTGCGCACCGTCGCGTAGATGCCGTATGGGGCTTACCGTGAGCAGTATGCGGCATTGTGGAGCATAGGTCTGCAATAATTTTGTGATTGCTTCCCAGCGTTCTACAATTTCGTCTACTCCCATGCGGGAGCGTTCAAATATTTTTTCGGGTTGTTTGTGGCAGTTGGCCACCGTTTTACCGTTTTCTTTCAATTTGTAGACGTAGGCCGTACCCCATGTGACTATAAGCCTTTGGCAATGTGGCAGCAGGTGAGCAGCTTTCTCATAACTGTCGTTGATGGCGTGTAGGGTGGTGTCGGCTTCGGCTGTCGAGAAGCTGCCGTGGTGCATGTAGCTATACCACAAATTGCCGTCATAGTGCAATTCATTTTTCTCAAAAGGGCGGTTCTCGCTAAGTCTTTCTATGGCGCAAGCTATCGAATCGGGGTTATATAGTGTACCGTAGGGGTTGAGACATACATCAAACTTGCACTCTTGCAGATAAGTACCTATGTTGTCGGCAAAGCACGACCCCAGCATCAGTATGGGCATACCGTGTGTCAAAAAACCCTTGTCTGTCGCCACTGTTACAGGCGTAGTCCATTTCATGTCGTCGTGCAAGTTGATTGTTCAAAAGTAGCTAATTTTTTTGTATTGGCATCGGCCGTATGGTTCTTTTTAATCTACAATAAGAATATAAAAACCGTATGACAAAATAATATGGTAAAATTACCCATTATCGCATGTAAAAATACCATTTTATATATTATCTTTGCTCCGTCGGAACATCCAAAACAGATGTATAACATGAAAAACAGATAATTTATGAAATTGTATTTTAAAGAAGACCGCGACCGTGATTTCCTCGCAGCTTATCACAAAGTATTGCGCGATTTGGGTGATAAGGCACCATATGTTTCGCGTGAAGAGCTCATAAAACGTACTATATCAGGAGGGGCTCCTAGGTTTTATGTAACCTACGAGTTGGCGCGGCGTAACATTTGCAGCATTTTGCAGGGAAAGCCCTATCCTTGCAATAACTCACTCAAACGCGAAATGTACCGTGAGCTGACACAGCGTACCCTCGAATGTATGGAGCGTTGTAAAAATCGCAAAAGCTTCAATGAGGCTTTGATGACTGTTCTCTCTGAGCATTCCGCTCCTCGGTTTTACATGACGATAAAGAGCGCACGCAACCTGCTTTCGCAGTTGCAGCGCAAGCAACGGAACATACAGCGCAGTCACCACTAACCCTTAGAAATTAGAGAGAAGAGATATATTACCAGACGAGAATCTTCTGACAAATCGTGCTTTTGTTGCATTATGGGGGGGGATAATCCAGACTTTTATTATAATCAGAATAAATTAAATCGTATGAAAAAGAAAGAACACGAGATAGTTTTTATTGCCATTTGCTTCGAGGAGATTATGCACGAAGCCTTGGTCGAAAGTTCATATTTGGCTGCATCGGTTGCAGCTATGTCGCAACCTCAGCCGCTTGTGTCGTCGTTGATAGTGACTGTTGACGAGACTCCTTTAGTGCGCCGTGCTTATAAAGAGGCGTATGCTTCTATTTTACCGCGATTGTCGGCATATGCAACCCACGGGAGCAAGGTAGATGATGAAGGAATGTGTTTTGCATTGCGTTTGCCGCTGAAGCGACACGAAGCCCTCGATGATTTATTGTTGCACGAGTTGCGCCGGGCTATTGTTTCGTATGTTCTGAGTCGCTGGTATAATGGAAAATCTGTTCAGCTAGCCGACGATGCCATGCGTCGTTACGAAGCTTCAATGACTATGGTTTTACACGATATTCACCTGTCGAAGCCGGGTACCCGCCGTCCAGTAACTTATCTTTGACGAAGGCGTACCTTGCGGTGTAGCAGGTGGTAGATGGCATTAGGCATGATACCTACCAAAATGGGGCGGAGTAATGCTATGCGCGAATAGAAAGGTAGCCGTAGTAACTTGTGTGCAGCCCTGAATGTGTACACCTCGTTCATGCGGTTGTGCCATGTGCGACGTTTGTATGAAGCTGCATTATCGCAAATGCGGTAGAGCGTTTCAGGAAGGTTATATCCCCTGTATCCTGCCGCGTAGAGGCGTGCCAGCATGTAGTAGTCTTCTACTCTTTTCATGTGAGGATGGCTACCATAACAACCAATGGCTGTAAGTGCGTCACGGCGTATCATGCAAGTGGCGTGTAGGTGCGGAATGCTGTATGCAAAGTCTTTTATACAGGGTGTCTCTTTTTTGCGTAAGATGCCAAAGTCGCCCTGCTCATCGAAGAATGTAGCTGCGCATGCTACAAGAGCATATTGAGGATGAGTGTCGAGAAACGCCGCCTCGCGGGCGAGGCGGCAGGGCAGCGACTCGTCGTCGCTGTCCATAATAGCGATGTATAAGCCTTTTGCCGCTGCAATACAGCGGTTCAGTACAATGTTGCATCCAGTGTTCTCGGTGTTGCGCAAGAGTTTGATGCGCGAATCTTTTTGCGCATACTCTTGCGCAACACTGTATGTGTTGTCGGTAGAGCAATCGTCACACAGTATAAGTTCCCACTTGTCGTAAGTCTGGTTTAAGATAGACTCTATCGCCTTGGGCAGGGTATGGGCACAGTTGTATATGCCCATAACTACCGAAACGTGTGGTGCTGTGTGTTTTATGGCTTTTCCTACTTCCGTAAGCATAATGTCTTTAGTTTCTCTCTCTCTTCTTGTGTCAGCGCAGCTTTGTATATCACTGTCACATACACAAGTGCATATGCTATGCATCCGGCCGCTAACCAACCCCATTGATATGGTTGTGCAATTATCTGCCATACGATGCGTCCCAATGCCACAACGCATGCCGTGAAAACGATAATGCGCATATATACAGCCTTGAAGTAGAGGCCTGTTTCAAGCCCTAATTTTTTATGGTAATATATGTGAGCAGCTATCGTAGCAGCTATCGTTCCGCAGCATAACGTTGAGATTAATCCTGTAAGTCCCCACTGCAGGGAAGCATAATATGATGCAATAGCAGCGACAAAGATACATATAAAATTGATAACCGATAAGGTTCTTACTTTTCCTCGTGCCTCAAGGAGCGAATTTCCATAATCGCTTGTTAGTTGTACCGTCCACGAGGCCATGATACAGAGCGCAATAGGGTAGGCTTCTCTATAGTTTTCGCCTGCCCATAATCGTACGAAACTGTCGCCGAATATGATAAAGCCACCTAAAATAAAGGCTTGTGGTAATAATACCATTCGGCTTATCTTTATCATTTCGTCGGTTACTTTTTGCGGGGTATTATGGGCGTGTATAGTATGAGCGGCTTTGGGCATGAGCATGCGGTTGATAGTCTCGGCAAAATATCCATACATAGAACCCAGCAATATACCTATACCGGCTATACCTACTGTATAAGTGTCGTGGGTCATACCTGCCACAATCTGACCTGTATTCCATTGAAAAACAGCCGTAGCCTGGTAGATGGCTATCCAAAAGGCATATGACAGGATTTGTCTCATGGGGGCGCTTGTCGCCTGCCTGAGCGACGGTAGCGAAATACGCCTACGTACGTATATTCCTGTTGCTATGGTTATGCCTATATTGAGTGCGGCATCTATACATATTAAGGCCAATGCCTTTTCGCCAAGCCAGAGTAGCATTCCTATACATACTGCGCGTATGGCATATTTAATTGGCTGAATGCCACGAGGAAAAGCAAAGTATCCGCTTCCGTTGCAAATGGCTGTAAATACGTTCCCCGGTATGATAAAGGCTTGTGTTACTGCAATGACGGCTATCATTCGGCGTATCGAAGCCAATTCGTCGGGGGCGAAATGGGCTCCCCACAATTGAGGAGCAAAATAGTATAGTAGTGCACCGGCTGCGAGTAGTGCTAAGGCAAGCAGCAAGTAAAGTCGCGATATGGAGGACAGATAGGCTCGCAGACCCTCTTTGTCGTCTCGTTCACGATAGTAAGCCACGTAGCGGGTCGTTGTTTTTCCCAACCCGAAATCGAGTAATGTGAGGTAAGGTATGATAGCCCCGGCAAGGAGATACAGTCCATATTGCGATGGCCCCAAACAACGTATGATAAAGGGTGTGAGTACTATCCCTGTTGCATTTACCAGCAGCAGGTTCAGATAGTTATAAATTGCTCCTTTGCGCACTTCGCTTTTCATGGTACGCTTTTTGTCTCCCTCTTTATCTTTTTCTTTTCACTCGTCTGAGCGAAGTAATGCCACACCTCTGTCAGGTGTTGTTCCCCTTTTACAGGGTTGAGATTCCTCTTGTTTTTGAATCGGAGTATAAACAAGGCCTATAGCATAACTTTTTTCGAGTTACCTATATGTATGTGAATGAAAAGAGGTGTGTCACGTCAGAATGTTAGGTGACACACCCCTTATGCTTTGGCCAATGTCCGATGATAAATTCCTTGGTAGATTAGCTTAGCATTCGTGGCTGCCGCAGCCGCCACAGCATCCGTCATCGCAACCGCTATGGTCGTGTCCGCCACAACCGCTGCAACATCCGCAACTGTGGGGCGGATTCAACTCCTCTTCCGTGGCATCGCGTACCAGCATAACCTCTCCTTTGTAGTGCAAATTCTCTCCTGCCAGAGGGTGGTTAAAGTCTATGGTCACGCCATCGTCGGCAACCATCAGTACCAAGCCATATACCAAAGCTCCGTCGGTAGTGTGCATGGGCAGTGTAGCCCCCGACTTCACGCGGTTGTCAAGTTCTCCCTCGGGAGTGAGGAAGAGGCTACGGTCGAGTTTCATGATATGGTCTTCGTTGCGCATCCCGAAGGCTTGCTCGGCGGGTATTGTAAAGTCAAATTTGTCGCCAGTCTGCAATCCGGCTATCTTCTCCATAAACACGGGGAGTACGGCCTCGTCTACACCATACACAAATTTTTCGGGCTCGCCTTCCGATGTACTCATCATCAATTCTTCAGGTTCGCCTTCGGCGTAGGCATACAATTCGTATTGCAGCTCGACCCATTTTCCAGTTTCTATTTTCATATTGTTATATTTGATTGGTTTATAAAATTGCTTGTTGAGAAAGACTTACTCTTCGTAGCGGTATTTCCGGTCGAAGACATAGAGAATATAGTGTACATTGAAGTAGTATCCATCTATTTTCAGCGGGTTTTTGTCAACTTCCACATAGTCATAGTAGGGTTCTACAAAAACAAAATCCTTGCCCGTGAGGCCCAGTCGGTTCAGTATGTTATATTCGTGTGCAGGTGCTATGACATACCAGGCTGTCTCGGGAGCCTTCCCGTCGCCGGTAGAGAGAATGGCCTGTATGATGTGGTTCATGCGAAACTCCCATATGGCAGCATCCTTATATTTATTTTGTTCTTTCAGGGCATAGATGAGAAAGTTCATCTGTCTCAGGTCGAATGGATCGTCGGCCAGTGTGAGCAGGGCAAACTTTACGATATTTTCGCATTCGCCTACGCTGTGTTTTGTTTGCTTGTAGAGGCGGTCTAGTTGGTGTGAGTATTCCGATTTCCTATATGGATTGTAATCCTCTTGGAAAATATATCCTAAATAGTAATAGCGGAATTCCTCATGAGTCATCGTTGTATCTTTCGAGTTATATTTTCGCACCAGGTTGGGATAGTAGAATGGTGATGAGGGGTCATTTACAGCTTCTTTTATTTGGGCGAAATCGGGTATCTGCATTTCGGGCAGTTTCTGAGCCTCTGCACAATTCCATATAAAGAGTAACATGCATACGGCTAGCATGCGACCCGGCATAACTCTGATAATATAATCGATATATTGTTTTATAACATCTGTCATGGTTGCGTAAGTAATAGGTAACGGGGCTTTGAGGTTTGTTATTTGTTACAAGTGCTCTTGCACAAATCGTATTGGGTTGAAACAAGGTTTTGATGCTCGTTATTTCCCTATATCTATGCAAAGATACAAAAACTTCTCTGTTACGGCAGACAATTCATCACTAATCATATATGTTGAGGTTATATATAACCGTTGTGTTATAGGCTGCATAGTGTTGCTGCCAACATGCCGCCGCATACCAACAGCTTTATACCTGTGCCTGCAAAAAAAGATAGAAACGACCCCCATGCGGCATGAGTTGCCCTCTTCAAGTCATTGGCTCCCATGATAAGTTCCCCTATCAGAGCTCCTATAAACGGACACAAAAGCGGGCCTGCTGGCCAAGGCAGGAACATGCCTACAACAAGGCCTACTACTGCACCCCAGCTACCACCGTTGCTACCGCCAAAACGGCGTGTCATCCAGGGGGTAAGAAAAAAGTCAATGACGCATACAACAATGGTTACCACTCCCCACACGATAAGCGATGTCGTGCTCAGGTGTGCATAGCCGCTCCATTGCAGCAACAACATGCCCACGTAGCTGAGTGGCGGTCCTGGCAGCATGGGTAAGATACATCCTGCAATGCCTGCCACAAAGCATATTACCGAGAGTATAAGCAGTGCTATATCCATTGTTTTGAGTATGATTTCTCTATTGCAAAAATATATTTTTCTTTCTTTTCTCCGGCAGGTTTATTGCAGATTATAACTTTTATTTTCCTTCTTTTCAGTGTGGTAGCATATGTGCCTGCCTTTTTTCTGTAATGAGTAAAGAATCTTCGGGTTACGTGTGCTGTTGTACGTGTGTATTCACACAGTGAGTTGTCTATAATTTATAATTGCATTCACTATCTTAATTCTTGTCGTTGGCGTTAACCGCTATTTGATGTGTTTTGTAATATATTGATTTTTAGTATAGTATAGTTGCTATATATTGTATTGGTTATATCTGTAACCGAAATATAACTTTTCTGATACCATGCAGTAACTTCTTTGATACAAGGATGTAACATACCCCCCATAATTTTGCGGCGTGAAAAGATAATTATGAAACCTAATTTTTTATCACTGTTTTTGTTGGCTGCGGCTTCTACAAACGCTCTTTATGCCGCTTCCCTGTCGGGTATAGTCAAAGATGCCCATTCGCACGAAGAACTCATTGGCGCTCATATTTATGTGAAGGAGAATCCTCAAATTGGTACGACTACAGGTTTGGATGGTTCTTTTGTCCTTAACAATATTCCCGAACATCAACCTGTAACTTTGGTATGTACCTATGTGGGATACGAGAACCGTGAACAGATTATTAAAGAGCCCGCTCCCGAAAAATTACTTATCGATGTTTTCCCTTCGGACAACGAGTTGGGAGAAGTTACGATTTTGGCTTCGGCCGACCGTAGTTCCGATGCAAGTGCACGCCTTAGTGAGAAGCAATCGCCTCTTGTTAGCAATATTGTGAGTGCACGCAGCATAGAAATCTCGCCCGACCTCAATGTCTCTAACATATTGGCTCGGGTATCGGGCGTTACGCTCGAGCGCAATGGCTCGGGCGATGGCCAGTATGCCGTGTTACGAGGTATGGATAAACGGTATAATTACACTTTGGTAAATGGTGTGAAAATATCAAGTCCCGACAACAAGAACCGTTATGTCCCGCTCGATATTTTCCCCGGAGAGCTTCTCGACCGCTTGGAGGTAAGCAAGTCGCTGACCGCCGATATGGAGGGCGATGCTACCGGTGGTGTAGTGAATATGGTTATGAAGAATGCTCCCGACAAGTGGGTCGTGCAAGCCTATCTTTCGGCTGGTTACGGCACCGAGTTGATGAGGCATTCGTTTTCTACCTACAACCGTAGTGGTATCACATGGAAAGCCCCGCGTACTATGTATGGTAGTGACTATAATGCCTCTGTTTCCGATTTCGGACGTGGTACGGCGCAGCTCTCTTCTCAAACCGCACTTCCCAACATGGTAGCAGGCCTTACTGTTGGCAACCGTTTTATCGATAAGCGGTTAGGTGTATTGTTGGCTGTCAGCTTCCAAAATTATTATCATGGCAAAGAATCTCTTTTCTTTACCGACGATGTTACTCAAAGCACCAACGAAGCTCACCTCACTGATATGAAAGACCGCTTTTATTCGGAGCATCGCATGCAGTATGGTGCACATCTCAAAGTAGATTGGAGGTTCAGCCCCGACCATGTTATCGAGTGGTATAATGCTCTTATAGGTAGTGACCGCCAACAAGTGCGTGAGTCTACCATTACCGATTTGTCGCTCAATTACGCTCCTGCAGAAGGAAATGTGTTGCAGCAATTAGAGACTCGTTCTCGTCTTACCCGGCAGCTCATCTTTGCCTCTACGCTGAAAGGCACACACCACCTCTCTACTCTTTTCTCTGCCGATTGGACATTGGCCGGAGGTTACGCTTCAAACAATCGCCCCGACAATACTTATATTACCCTCGAAAACAATAGGCAAAACTATGTTGACTATATTACGGCCGACAACAGCGAGCGTCGGTGGGAGCAGAACAACGACCGTGATTGGGCAGCATACGTCAACTTGAAATACAAGCAGACTCTGGGCGACAATACATTATCGGCTAAAGTTGGTGGTATGTACCGCGACAAGGCGCGTCGCAGCGATTATGTTTCATACCGCTTTGTCCCCGCTGCCACATCGCGCCCGGTACAAGGTGTCGACTTCAACACTCTCGACGAAATAGAGTGGCGAATTGTTGCACCTCAAGGAGGTGTTGGCCCTCTTACTTACGATGCGGGCGAGCGCATTGGGGCTGCTTATATCATGGCTACTTATGGCAATGCTTCGTGGGAAGCGGTGGCGGGAGTACGTGCCGAACATACCGACCAGTTTTATCACATGTATTTTCCCCCGGCTGGTAGTGAACCCGACGGAGGTCAGCAATATTGGGACATTCTTCCCTCGGTGGCTGTTAAATACATGCCTCGTTCCGATATGAACTTGAGAGCTTCCTATTATCGCTCTATCAACCGACCCGGCTTTTTCGAGATTGTACCATATTCTATCATCGAAGAGGAATATACCGAGTATGGTAACCCCGACCTCAAACGTGCTGTTATAGACAACGTCGATCTGCGTTGGGAGTGGTTTATGGGTACTGCCAACCAACTGATGGCGGGAGTTTTCTACAAATACATACAAAACCCCATTGAGTATGCCTATTATTCGGTCAACAACAGGCAGTTTGGTTACGGGTTTACCAACCTTGGCAATGCTACCAACGTGGGTTTTGAGCTCGACTTCATCTATTACTTCCGTTATTTCGGGGTCAAAGCTAACTATACTTATACTTACTCGCAGATAGAGTCGCCCAAGACACTATACGGTCGCGACGAGAGCGGAAAGCTTGTGCGTAATACCGTCATGCAGCGTCGTCCTCTGGTAGAACAAGCTCCTCATGTGGCCAACTTGTCACTGCTGTATAAAAATACCCGTTACGGATGGGATGTGCAACTTGCCGCCAACTATACTGGTGAGCGCATGGTGGTGGTGTCGCACTATTACAATAACGACCATTGGATGGCAGGCTCGTTTGGCCTCGACCTATCTATCGAGAAAAAATTTGCTCATGGCATATCACTCTTCTTCAAAGGGAAGAATCTCTTAAATACACCATCTCGCATTTATATAAAGAATCTCAGCAGCTATAACGATAATTTCCCACACCAAGATGCATCCAAAGGCTATACTCTCATTGAGGAGGAGCGGGAAGGTGCAAGTTTCCTTCTGGGTGTGCGATATAAACTCTGATTATTTTTTCAACAATCATTATACAAATCAACAACAGACTAAAATGAAAACATTGAAATGTATGCTCGCATGTGCCGCACTGGCTATGCTTGTCGCTTGTAACGATGAACCCGGTAATAGCTCTAATGCAGGCAATGGTGGCCAGCAATATCCCGAGGGCGCTATTGTGTGGAGTGCCGATACCACGGTAATACTGACCGACCATTTTATCGTTCCCGAGGATAAGTCGCTCTATATTTATGAGGGAGCCCGCATCGTCTCTTCCAATGCAGAAGTAAAGCCCGAGATTGTAGTACTGGGTAACATGTATGTACTGGGTACTGAAGAAAAACCTGTCACCTTTACCGTTGAGGCATCTTCTCAATCAGACCGTTTCTCGCGCAATTGGGGCGGCATCATATGCGGGTATGACTGCAAAGAGGTAGTGATGCTGCATGCCATTGTTGAGTATGGCGGAGCCCTTACAACCGAAAACTCTGCTTCTTTCCAGCACCAGCTTTTCAAGACCGAGACGGGTGAGGGCGTTCCTGCATTTCACTTTTGCAATCCCGACGGTAAATTCATTATTATGAACTGTACCTTCCGCAACAATGCCGAAGATCAAATCTATATTACCGGTGGACGTTCCATTGTAGCCAACAACCGTTTCATCTGCAATGGTTATGACGGCGGTGAGGCTATCAACTATAAGTCAGATTGTTTGGCCGATATTTGCTACAACCTTATTTATGATGCCAATACCAACGGCTTCAAGCTCTCTAACTCAGGCTTTACTAACCTTCAATCCGATTTATATGTTTATAATAATACGATAGTCAACAGTGGTTGGCGTCGTCCTGGTGTGAAAGGTGGCAGTATCTGGCTCGAAGAGAGTGTTGCCGTCAAGCTCTACAACAATCTCGTTTACGATTGTCGTTGGGGATTGAAAAGCGATACCGAGGAGCCATACGATGCCATCAACTCAGATATTACGCCCAACTATTATTTTGCTTCGACCGAAGCCGGCGTAGCTCAGATGCAGCCCGATGAATTGGAGGGTATCTTGCGCGGTGACAATGATATAAACAGTACCTTTGCCGGCGACAAAGACCCCTTGTTTGCTAACTTTACGCAACAGAGCGACATGGACATCAATTGTGGAGGTAATAACGACCAAGCTCCGGCCTCTTACGATGAGAATTGGGACTTCTCTCTTTCTGCCGGTTCACAGGCACTGACGGGTGGCAAGACCGACTTCAATCGCCATTTCGCTTCGGCACTTACGTTCGACGGTCTTTCGGGTGGTATGTACTCAACCAACTCGTTTGTTTCGCCTGCACCATCTGTATGGTTTGGTGCCTATGGTATGGAGTGATATTTTTAAATAAAACAGCTATATGATACGTATGAAAAGATTGTTTGTAACTCTTTGTTTCGCATGGTTGCTGGTGGCTTCTCTTGCGGCACAAAAAACGCTCCCTCTCTTTGGTGAAGATAGTCATTCGTTTATTGTTGCCAACGACTTGGGACGAAACGGATACTATGAGCAGAAACCTATAGCCGAACGCATGGGTATGGTTGCCGAGCAAACCGATATAGAGTTTGTCGCTGCTGTAGGCGACGTGCATCATTTCGAAGGGGTGGCAAGTACTGCCGATCCGCTGTGGATGACTAACTATGAGTTGATATATGCTCACCCCGAACTTATGATTGACTGGTACGCCGTATGCGGAAATCATGAGTATCGTGGCAATACGCAAGCCGTACTTGATTACAGCCAAGTGAGTCGCCGCTGGAATGCTCCTGCCAAATACTATAAAGTATCTATGGAGGCTGGTGATAACGAGATGGTAGACCTCTTCTTTATCGACACCACACCGCTTATAGATAAGTATCGTAAAGATACAGAAAAGTATCCCGATGCTGGCAAGCAATCGATCGAGGAGCAACTTGCGTGGCTCGAAGATGCTCTCCGAAGCAGTACGGCCAAGTGGAAAATTGTACTCGGACATCATCCCGTCTATGCCCAAACATCGAAGTCAAACAGTGAACGTGCCGACTTGCAACGTCTCCTGAGACCGTTATTCGAAAAATATGGTGTCGACCTCTATGTGTGCGGGCATATTCATAACTTCCAGCATATCAAGCAAGAGAACGAGTCGGTCAACTATCTTGTCAATTCGTCTGGCTCTTTGGCGCGCGATGTACAGCCTGTTGCCGGTACTCGTTTTTGCAGCAATGAAGCGGGCTTCACTGTTGTAAATGCATCCGATAAAGCCCTCTCGTTTTATTTGCTCGATGCCGACGGTAATGTACTTTACGACTATGTGATAGAGAAAAAATAATTTCCCCTATTCCCTTATCGTTTCTTCCTCGGGGTTGTGGCCTATGTCGTATGTTGCCACAGCCCCGTATTGTTGTCGGTCGGGGTGTACAGGGGAAAAATGCATCTATAAGTATGGCGGCAGCAAGCATCCCTGTAGGGCTTGGCTTGCTGCCGCCATGCTTAATGGTAGATGTTGGCTGACTATTGTTTCATTGCTTTCATCGTAACTGCACCTTGGGGTGTGCATAGGCGCACAATATATAGTCCTTTTATCCAGCGACTGCCGTCGATTGTCGATTGAGTCTGTTTTTCGCTGGGTATCGTGGTATAAACAGGGCGTCCCATGCTGTCATATGTTTCTACTCGTGTTGTCCCTTCGGGATATGTCACCGTAAAATCGTGAGTGAAAGCCGACGGGTAGAGTTTGCACCCGTTTTGGGCAGTCAACTTCTCTACGCTCGAGAGAGCATCCTTCTGTATCACCCTGAATGTGTATGTCGATACGCTGTCGGTGAGTGTAACTGTGGTCTCGCGCATATCCAAGCCATTGGGCAAGGCATCGTATTCTATTTGCAACGTATCTACGGTAAGCCCGTTGGGTATATTGGTAATACGGCACCACTCGGCACCGGTCTCTACAGGTGTGCGATAACCCATGAGCGAGAACATCGGTACGCGGGCTATACCACTCTCTTTCCCCACTTCTATCGAGTCACGTCCGGCGGGCAGCAATGTTATGACAGAATGGGTGATAGAGGGCTGTATCAGGTACGATGTATGGTTTTCGCCGGCAGGGAAGTAAGTACTTACGTCTACCCACTCGTCCTCTTTCAACATATAGGCTGTGTTGCCGTGGTCGCGGAAACGGGCCATGGCAAAAGCCACGTCGAGGCTATCGTTTTTCTCGGGAATACCGTCAACAACAATAAAAAATTCATCGTCTATTACTTGTGGTGTGAAAGGAAAGGCAGTACCTACCAGAGTGCTGCTCCCTGCAGAGGGAAGGTCTAGCTCAAAGACGCTCCACCAACACGACTCTATTCTTTTATCGGGCAGCCCGTCTTTGCTGCTGTACAGGTGAACTCCCACGTTGGCTATTTGATCGGCTACCGAGGTGGCTGTTGCTTGTGTAAAGTATACATATACACCATCTATGAGTATGGGGCGTGAAGGCTTGGAAAATTTCTCGGCGTAGGCCGTAATATCCATTTTGTTGGCACCCGGAAATACACCTTTATCTTCGAGGCTGAATGTAGTTGCTACATCTCCCGGTTCGAAGTTGCTTATTGTGCCATAATATTCCACCGATACATCGGTTGTTGCACTCGATGAGCCATGTACGTTTGATACCGTGAGGTTTGCCTGTTGTTGGTGTAGGAAGCTATATCCTACGACAGGATTCTCCTCGTGTGATTCGAATACGACACTTGGTTCGGCATCGACACCGGTAAAACTCCATTGCCATTCAGTGGGGTAGCCGGTAGAGCCGTCACGATATTCCACACCTACGAGGGGTGCTATCATGGGCAGCCGGGTTTCTGTGTATCGGAATGTGGCAGGTGGTATGATGGCGGCCGTCGGTTCCGTGCCGGTAACCCGCACAAATCCCGTTATCGTCTTGCTGTCTTGTGAAGTGCCGTCGCTCACAGTCAACGTTACGTCGTATGCACCGTCGCGAGTATAGTACACTTGCGGGTTGCGTTCGGTAGAGCTGGCAGGAGTTCCACCAGGAAATATCCATTGGTATGAAGTGGGTTCACCCTCAGATAGATTGATAAATGTCACTACTTCGCCTGTCATTACCGAAATCTGTTCTATAGGTGACACGCCTGTTATTTGCAGACCGTCTATGTAGAAGCTGCCCATGTAACCTCCTGTGTCGAAAATATCTTCTCCTCCGGGACCGTAGGTAAAGCGTAGTTTCACCTCTTGACCGGCATATTCGGCCAGCGATACCTCTATGGGATGCCATCGCCATTGCAACTCGCCCGTTTCGTTACCGCTGTTCCATAGCTCTTTACTTGTGACGAAGTCGTCGGTCGACACATACAAGTACAGGCGGCATTCATCATCGAAGTTCTGAGAAAATCCTATATAGGCTTTCAGGTTGCCATTGGCAGGAACTTCCAAGGTCGGACTGGTGACCGACGATTTAGCCCGCTTAAATACTTGATACGGACCATCTACAAATAACGAATACACGTTTGTGGGGTCGATGCTGGTGAAGGGGTCAGAAGCATAGTTGGCGAGGCTCCATGTAATATCTTCCGTTTCATCGGCAATCCATCCACCCATGCCATTGTCGAAGCCTTCGCTCCACATTACGACATCGCTCTCGTCAGATTTGCAACTGAAATTGGCCACCAATGCTCCCTCTTGAGCCGGCAGTCTGTGACGAGCTTTCACCATACCTTCATAGGGTACTGCAGTTGCTTTGTGCATTGTTTTACCTGCTACAACAGGTGTAGCTGCCGGTTGCACGGCTATGCTGTGGCAGTATGCAATAGCAACTGCCGCAGCTGTGCAAATAGAAAGAAGTCTTTTCATAAATCCTTGTTTATATGTGCGTTATCTTATGAATTTTACTCTTTGTACATATCCTTTTCCGTCTGTTATAACGGCAATGTATGCGCCATCAGACAATCCGGCAAGATTTACCGTTTCGTGCGCTTTCTCGGCAATATATACGATGCTGCCTGTTGCGTTTACAATTGTCACATTGGCATCGCCGCCAAAGTGCAGCTGTTTGTCGATGCGGTTGTAGTAGGCTTTGGCATTGTTTGTAACATCGTCGATGCCACTGCCTATGGTGCTTTCTACCGAGGCGTCGGTGAGCATGACACCCCAAGAGTTGTTGGTTGTGTTATGGAAGCCTATATACCATCGTCCGGTCGTAGGTATCTCTACGTCTAACGTATGTTCTGCTGTCATACGGGTATCTATGTCGAAAGTATTTATAACGGTATAATCGGCCTGTGGGGTATTGTTGCTGCACAGGGCTACTTCTATAGTTTGAGCATAGGACGCACTTCCGCAGTAAGCCGAGAAAGTGACTCTGTGTGTTCCGGCGAAAGATACCTCGAGGGGTGGAGTGTATAGCCAGTCATCGGCTGCCGAGTAAGAGTCGTATACCCATTCTCCTTGGTAAGAGTCATATTCCCATTTTTTGTCGTCTTTGTTGGCATCGTATGAGCTCCATAATGCCATTTCATCATTGTTGTAAAAGTCGGCAATGTAGGGTAGAGGGAGTGCTCCACCTGCAATGATGCTGTTTGAGGTTGTTCCACTGCTTTCAAGTCCTTCGTACAAAGCAAATACTGTATATGTGTAGTTACCCAACGGGAGCTCTTCACTGTCGACGTAGGTAGTGGCTCGTAACTCTTCAGCAACGGTTGCTTCGTTGGTTGCTCCGTAATTGCGTATGATTCTATAGCGTATTGCGTCGGGATTGACATAACCGCCATTCGCACCCTGGGTCACAGGCGTAAAGGTTATTTCGGCTTTTCCATCTTCGTTGAGTCGGGCTGTAACACTCTCTACGCTGGCCGGTGTGTCATGTCCTATCCATGCTGTTGCCGTCTCCGACTCCGCGCCGGCTTTATCATCCAAGTAGGCTACTACGGAGTAGCTGTACTCGCCATCGGTGGGCACTTCGTCGTCGAAAGACATAGAGCTGCCCGGCTCGGCATCGTTACTTGTGAATACTGGCTCTCCATTACGGAGGAGTTCTACTTTATCGAGTCGTGTCAATGCCGTGCCTGTATTTGTTGTCGTCGGGTTGTTCCATGATACATGTGCTTTCAGGGCGCCGTTAACGTCGGCAACAACAGTAACATCGGTGGCGGCAGCAGGGAGCAGTTGGCTCTCTTGCAACGTTACATTATCTAAGTACAACGATACATTGTTGGCCGTTCCTCCGCAGTAGAAACCTATGTTGTATTTACCGGTTTGTTCTACCGAGAAGTATAGGGTATATGTGCTGTCTGTCGATTGGGATACGACAGTTTGCAACAATTCGCGAGTCATAGCCTCAGTCGTGGCTGCTGTGCCTATATATACAGCAAATTGTTTTTCGTTGCCGCTGCCTTCACTGGCTATCCGGGCGTCAAATGTGAGGCAATATACAGATTCTGCTTCGAGGTTGAACAAGGGTGTTACCAGCCAATCGTCGCTCTCTGTGCCGTAGTATGATCCGGCATATTTCGCATATTGTGGCGACCAGTTACTGTCGAGCTGCCATTCGTAGTTATCATTATTGGTATTGATGACGGTATAGAAGTCGAGCGACGATGAGGAGTTGAAAGACTCGCTGTAAGGTAACGTGGCGCAGCCCAGCAGAGTTGCTGTCGATGTGGCTGTGTCACCCGTACGACCGTCGAAGGTAGGAGTTATGCGATAAGTATAGTAATTCAGTCCCGGCAATGTGTTGTCGGTATAGGGTAGCTCGCCGGCATAGGCCTCTTCAAGAACCGTGTAGCTATATGAGTTCCCGTCGCGGCGTTCTATCTTGTAAGTCGTAGCCGATGCGTCGACATAACCGCCATTTTCCCCTTCGGCAGGAAGCGTAAAGTTGACGTATGCACTTGTGTCGCCGGCCCCGGTTATAACAATATCGGTAACGGCTTGTGGCGTATCATGACCTATCCATGAGGTAGAGAGCGTTTGTGTTGTAGCAGTAGAATTTCCGTTGCTGTTGAAGGGTACTATCATATAGTAGTATTCGTCGGGTGTGGTCAGTCCTGTGTCTTTCCACTCCATCGTAGCACCGGGCGTGTTGTAGCCGTCTGTCAGTGTAGCTATAAGATAGTTGTCGCTGGCGCTCATGTAGGCCGATGTGCCGCGGTATATCTTTACACCGCTCAATTCCTGTAAAGAGCCACCGTCGGTATTGGTTGTAGGATTGGTCCATTGTAATGTAGCTTCTAATGCCCCGTTTAGCCCGGCCGTGGCCGATGTGGCTGTTACGCTTGCAGGAATCTCGGGTTTCACGGCAATCTCAATATTTTGTATGCAGAATGTGCCGTTATCAAAGCTGAAACTATTTGTGACATGGATACCTATGTAATAGGTTCCGTCTTCCGAGGGAGTGAATGTCCCCCGTTCGTGTCCTTCAAAAGTTGTATTGTTTATACTTGTACTTTGGCTTTCCACCTGTTGAGTTAATGCGTCCATTGTAGGAGAGGTGCCGAAGAGAGTATAGAAAGTTTGTGAGTTCCATCTTACATCAGTTTTGCAGGTAACAGATATGAGATAGGTTTCGCCGCCGTTTAACTCTATACCTTGTGTAGAGATAAGCCAGTCGGATGCAAATCCTCCAATGTTACATGCAGCAGAGCTTTCGGCAGAGTCGTAGTGCCAGCTCTCGCCATCGCCATCTTCGTCGGTAGCGGTAAACTGTGAGTTGAATACTGTTTCATCCGATAAGTCGAATGTGTAGGGAGGCGCAATTTGAGCTTGTGCTATGCATAATGCAAGCGACAATAATGCCATTGTGAGTAACCATTTTTTCATAAGCATACTCCTTTTCTGAATTTATTAAGTTGAAATTTATATAGCACTTTCTGTTTTGTCGTTCGAAATACCGATGTGAAAATCAGATTGTTTATTCAATTCATCAAAAGCACAAAATCATGTATTTTTCTGTTTGCTGCTGTAATGCTGTTAGTAACAGGTATTTGTGTGTCGTTTTTTATTTCGGTATTTTCTTCTGTTCTGTTTTTTGTCCTAAATATAGAGTTATTAGTCGTATAAAATATTTATATTATAAAATATTAACTCTGTATTATCGGAATTTGCTTTTTTTGTTACAAGTGATAATATTACTTGAAATTTGTAAATAAAATAACCGTTATTAAGTTGCAAAATGACAAAAATGATTATTTACTCGAACACTTGTCTATTTACATTCGATAGATTTATAATTTTGTATTAGCATAGGTTGTTAGGTCGCGAGTATCGATGTTGCATATATGTTTCGGTATCTTTTTTGATTATACTCACAATTGTCAGTCATAACAATGATTTTTGTTTCGCCGAAAATAGCCTTTGGCAATTGGGGTAAGACAAGACATGTGTTATAACACTCTACAATAGAGTAAAAACAGTAAGTTATAGTTTAAACAAACGGCGTGCATTTTCTGTGGTGATGGCATCTATCGTTTCGATGCTTTCTCCCATGATGTCAGCTACTCGGGCAGCCGTATAGGCTGTATAGGCCGGTTCGTTACGCTTGCCACGCCGCGGTACAGGGGCCAGGTAGGGCGCATCTGTCTCCAATATCATCCGTTCGCGTCCTATGGCATGGAGGGTCTCCTCCATGTGGACATTTTTGAAAGTAACGATGCCGTTTATTCCAAAATAGAAGTCACCGGCACGTCGGCGTATCTCCTCCACTTCAGTAACGCTTCCTGTAAAGCTATGGAATACGCCTTTTATCGAGCCTGGATGAAACGAATCAAGTACTTCCAATACCTCGTCCAGAGCCTCCCGGCAATGTATAATGATGGGCATTTCTCTCTCCATAGCCCATTGTGTTTGTTGGGCAAAGGCATCTTTCTGCTCTTCAATACGGCTTTTGTCCCAATACAAGTCTATTCCTATCTCGCCAATGGCGCAGTAGCGGTTGTTTTCTAAAAAGGTTTTTATCTGTGTCAGTTGTTCTTGATAGTTCTCTTCTACCGAGGTCGGGTGCAGTCCCATGGCTGCGTGGCAGCGGCCGGGATAACGGTCTATGGTGTGATGTAGCGCCTCTACAGTTGTAAGGTCTATATTGGGTAGTATAAGGGTATGTATGCCGGCTTCTATGGCACGTGTCACGACCGAGTCGCGGTCGGCATCAAATTCAGGCAGATATATATGTGTGTGCGTATCAATCATTCGACACTTTTCTCATTTTTACGGTAGTAATATATCACTCCGTATTCGCTGCAACGTGCTATTCGTTCTTCAGATTTGCGGTCATCGTAGTATGCCTCTACCTGGTTCCATATTTCGGCAATAAGAGCGTCGGCCTCGGTACGAAGTTCGTTCAGTTGTTGTAGCGAGCGTTGCATTTGTTCCCTGAATCGGTCGCGGCTGTATCGAGCTTCTATAAAGCAGTCGTAGTGCACTTTCACTTTGGCTATGGTAGGGTTGTATATTGGTGAGCCGCCACGCAATGTCATCCGGCGGTTTTCTCCCTCTATGATGCGTTCGCCCCACAGTGTTACTGCCTCTTCGCTCATTAGGTCGGGAACGGTAAAGTCATCGGGGTCGAGGCCGTAAAGTTTTTTGTGTTCGGCTTTTATCTCATGACGGGTTACAGACATGTTGAGCACTTGTATAAAGTGCGATATGTACATACGGGCACTCTTTACAAGCGGCTGACACTGCTTGTTGCTTTTGCCGAGCTGTTCATAATTGTATCGAAATTGTGTGATGGCAGCTTTCAGTCGAGGCAGTAGCACCCTTGCTTCGTTGAGGACTTTAAACGAAGCGGGTTGCTCGCCTGCCGATTGCCGTAGTTCCATGCTTACGGCTTTTTCGAGTGCTGTCACGCGAGCGGCGTCGGTATTGGGAAGTCGTCGGTATGGCATCTCAATGGTCTCGTTTCATCAGTTTGCCGGCAAGGGCAAGTAGGGGTAATTTGCGGTCTTCGGGTACGAGTATCTCATCCATGCAAGAGAGCGCGGCGTGGTAGTATGCCTCCATTTTTTCAGTACAGAGTTTGTCGGCTCCGGTGTGGTTATATATACCGGTAACGACCTCTATTTTCTCTTCGGGGGTAATGTCTTTGTTGCCCACGCATCGGTTGAGCAATGCCAAGTCATCAGCCTGAGCTTGTTGCGAAGCTTCTATCAAGAGGTATGTTTTTTTGTCATTGATGATGTCGCCTCCTATCTTTTTCCCAAATATCGCTGGGTCACCATATACGTCGAGGTAGTCGTCTTGCAGCTGGAAGGCCATTCCCAGGTTTTCGCCGAAGCGGTACAACGAGGAAGCCTGCGCTACAGGAGCACCCGCTATGATAGCACCTGTTTTTAGTGCGCAACCCAGCAATACGGCGGTTTTCAGTCGTATCATATTCAGGTATTCGTTGACGGTAACATTGTTGCGGGTCTCAAAATCCATATCCAGCTGTTGCCCTTCGCATATCTCTATGGCGGTTTTCAAGAAAGTTTCCAATACTTGAGGCAATAGGCGAGGCGCAACCTGTGCCACATACTGTGTAGCCAGTATCTGCATCGCATCACCCGATAGGATGGCATGGTTTTCGTCCCATACCTTGTGTACGGTAGGTTTACCGCGCCGCATATCTGCGTGGTCCATCACATCGTCGTGCAGAAGTGTGAAGTTGTGGAATATCTCTATTCCCAAAGCCGGTTTCAGGGCCTGTTGCAGGTCTCCGCCGAAGAGTTCGCATGCCATCAAAGTGAGTACGGGACGGATGCGTTTCCCGCCCAGTGAGAGTTCGTATCCGATGGGGGTATATAGCGATTGGGGACTCTCCGGATATTTTATTCCGGATAGAGCCTCATTAATCATCTCTATGTATTGAGTCAGTTGTTTTTCCATAACAATATGTTGTACAGTGATAAAGGTTTTCAATTCTTGTTTTTGGGGTTCTACCATAAACTCATTTGTGATGAGTCGGTTGTGTTTTTACGAGCCTCTTTTTCGGCCGCACGGGCCTTTTCTTCCTCCTCTTCACGGCGTTTCTCTGCCTCCTTGCGACGGGCTTCCTCTTCGAGACTGTCGGGTACTACAGGTACCATCCAGTTGATGCACTCATCAATGTTTATTGCTTCGCGCGGGGCATTTTGGGGCTGAGAGACATTATCGTCGAAGGTAATCTTTTTTCTCTTCGGTTGTTCTTCTCCAGCTTCTTCTGTTTTTGCCTCCCATGCTGCAATTTTGTTTTCGTATGCTTTGTTTTGTGTGCGCAGCGTAGCCGTTTGCGAGATAAGCTCTTGTCGTTGTTTTTTCAATGCGGCAATCATCTCGTTTGCCTTGCGCAACTCTTCTGTGAGGGTCGCCGACGAGTTCTCTTCGGTAGCCTGTTGTTGTGCTGTTGCCTTTTGTTGCAGCTCCTCGATACTTTTGCGCAATTCGGCATTCTCTTCTTCGGCACGACGTTTGGCTGCTTCTAATGCCTCATATTTGCGCATCTTTTCTTCAACTTTGTCGACAAGTTCTACAATTTTACTTAGTTCGGCATTTTCGGTTGTCAGTTCAGCTATGCGTTTGTTACATTTCTCAACCTCTTGACGTATTTTTTCGGTATCGGTATTTTCTTCCTTCAGCTTGGCAATCAGGACATCAGCATCGGCGAGGCGTGTGGTTTGTTCTGAGAGGTCGGTGCGAATTTTTTCTACCTCTTCATTTTTGCGTTCTATTTGGCGTTTATATTCCTCATTTTGCGCAGTCAACACATCTCTTTCTTGTTGCAGAGAGGCATATTCGTTTTTCAGAGAACTCAATTGAGCTGCGTTGTCTTCCATTTCCAGCCGTCCGGCACGCTCGCCTTCTTGCATTTGTTGCAGCGATGTCTCCAGTTCGCCACATCGTCGCATACTTTGGTCTAGCTTGCTTTGCAGTTCTCCGGCTTTTTCTTCTGCACTGTTACGCAATTGTTTCTCCTCGGCAAGGTTCCCTTCGAGGTGTGTAATATGTTCTTGCTTTTCTTCCAGTAGTTTGGAGGCCTGCGACCATTTGTTCTGAGTCTCTTCCAGTTCTTGACGTGTCTGTAGTAGTTCGTTCTGAGTATTTTCCAAAGTCTGAGCCGCCGCGCTCTGTGTTTCTTGTTCTGTTTTCAGCGCATCATAAGTTGCTTGTACAGCTGCTACTTCCTGTTGTAGCTGTGCTATGGCTTGTTCTTTTTCGTTTAATGCTTGCGTATTGGCTTCGATAACCTGTTGTAATGACTCTTTTTCGTTCGATAACATCTCGGCCTGTTGTTTTGCTTCGTCTAACGAAGCCGTCACTTGTTCTGCCTTTTGGCGCAACTCCTCAATCTCGGCATCCTTTTCGGCGATGTTGGCATCGGCAGGTTTATTTTTCAGTTCTTGTATCACACCCAAGAGTCGAGTATTTTCACTCAAGGCATCGTCAAGCTCCTGTTGTTTCACTCCTGCGACTTTCAGCTTATTTACGAGGCTTTTGTTTTCCAGTTCATACTGTTCCTTCTCGGCCTCCAACGTAGCTACCCGGTTATCTAAATCGTGTACCTTGTCATGTAAGGCACGTTTTTGTCGTTCGGCACTCAGTTGGGCATTTTTTATTTCAGTTTTCTGCTCTTCAAGTTCGACCGTTTTCCGTTTCTGTGCGGCCAACTCCTCTTCCAGTTTTTGCCGAGTAGCTGCCACTTCTTGTTCTACAGCTGTGCGGGCTTGACCGTTAAGCTCTACAATGTAGTTCTTGAACGAATCGCCCAAGTGCTCGTAGATGTAGCGCTTCTCGCTCTCGCGGTCGATGCACGTCCGTACAAAATCGGGCAACGATGCATTAATCAACTCTACGATATGTTCCAATAAACTGTCGGGTAAGGTCGCGTCCTTCTCTTCGGCAGAGGGGTGAGAGGTGACTTGTTCCGATGCACCATGAGGCGAAGTGGGGCAGGCCGTTGTCGTGTTCTCGCGGTCTGTGTTATGTTGCGGGTATTCTTCTTCCTCTTCTGAGAACCCGAGTGCTTTCAGTGATTTTTTAAAGAATGACATCTCTTTTATATCGTTAGTGTTGTATTGTTATTGAGGTTTTATGACCAAACCTTTCCGTTTGCGTCCGTTGATAAGGATAGATACAGGTTTGTCGAAGCAAGCCATACGCAGATATTCCGATTCGTATACTGCCGGTTGCGCGTCCAAGTATTCCTCATCATAAATATCTGTGCCGTCCAATGCGTTTATCGTGAAGTATCCTACGCCAAACGATGTGAGGTTTTGGAAAAAGTGAGTACCTTGGCTCGGTTCTATGCGGTAGTTTTCCAACGCTACTTCCACGATGAGGCGTGCTCCGGAAATTTGAGGCCATTTTACGGGTATACCCAATGCGCTGTCTGATGAGCCCCAACGTCCCGGACCTATCAGGATGTACGACTCTTCACGTTCGGTAAAGGTACGATTTATTTTTTCTATCTCCTCGGCTATCGCTTCATTATTTGTATGGTTATAGTGTTTCGTCTTCACATATAACACGTGGCGTATATTGTTCATTTGTCCGTGTCCCAAAGCCATACTGCTGCGTAGAAACAGTTCTTTGTCGTTGATGCGCGAAAGGTCGTCGTGCAGCATCTCTTTCGTGTCTACGATAGGTCGCATCTGCAGCCAATATATTTGACCGTTGGTACCCCGTTCCGGCAGGTTGCCGGTAAATTCTATTTCTACCGGTCGCCCCATCTCGCGGCTGCCTATTGATAGCATGGTGTCAATTACCTTTGCCAACGGGTACGAGTTGTTTTTTAGTATGTTGGAGAAGGTAACCACTTTGCGTCCGCCATCGTAGTACCCATCATACAATATGTTATCGTTATAGTCGTAAGTCGATACTACACGTCGTATGGCACCGTCTTTGTCTGCTATTCTGATGGGAAGGTCCAAGAGGTTAAAACCGTCGTTTACTTCAAACTGTTGGTAAGGCGTTTCCGTGTCCAATGCATAGAAGCTTGTCTGTGTGTCGCGAAGGGCAAGGTCTATGGTGCTTGTCTGCAACACCTTATTGGGGTGCTTGGGCGAGAAACGCAGGCAGCGTCCGCCGTCAACAATATATTTACCCAATCCTACCGCAAGGCTTACCACACCATCTTCCGTTTTTTCCTCATTGAGTGGATAATAGTTGAGCGAGCGACCTACGCCCGAGAATGTAGGATAGAAGCGCGTCCCATACTGCCGGCCGACAACCTCTTGTAAGATAACAGCCATTTTCTCTTGGTCTATCAGGTTTGAAGTTGCCGTCATGTAAGCTTTGCTGTCGGCATAGAAAACCGAGGCATACACTCCCTTCACCGCTTTGCACATGAGTTGTAGCATCAGGTCTTTATCCTTGACATTGGGAATCATGTATGTAGAATATATCCCTGCAAAAGGCTGATAATGGGAGTCTTCCAACAAGCTCGATGAGCGTACGGCAAGGGGGTTTTCCAGCAAATCGGCCAGCGAACGTAAGTCTCGCTTCACACGGTCGGGCAGCTTGGCTTCTTGAAAGCGTCGCAAAATCTCCTCGTCGGGTGCATCAGAGAGGGCTATCTGGTACAGCCGGTTATTCTCCATAAACTCGTCGAAAACGTCGGTACATAGCGCAACGGTTCGCGGCACCTCTACACTTACTCCGTCGATATTATCCAGTACCGGGTTGCGTATGATGAGCTGGTCAATAAATGCAAGACCACGACCTTTGCCACCCAACGAGCCATCGCCGATACGGGCAAAATTGGAGTAGCGGTCAAACCGGTCACGTAAAAATATGGCAACTACTCCTCGGTTTTTCATTTTGCGGTAGCGCACGATAGTGTCGGTAATAATTTGTCGTACTACCGGGGCATCTTCTTGTTTGTCAAAGTGTAGATGTGCCAGTACCTCGGCTATCGAGAAGAGAGCTCGCGAATAAAGCCATCTCGATATGTCGTTGCGCGATGAGTGGTAGAGTAGTGAGTTGTCGGGTATATCGCGCAGCCCATATTGCAAATCGCGCAAATTGGCTATTCTGGCAATGATTTCTCCCGTATCAGGGTCGATAAACTCAAAGTCGCCAAAGCCGAAATTCTTTTTTATGGTTTCGCCCAAATCGATGGGTAGCTTAGGCGAGTTTTTGTCGATAAACGAAGCTCCCAGGCGCGACACTTCATGTTCTAAGCCTCTCTCCGATGATTGTATGATGAGTGGCAGGTACGGGTCGTGCTTGCGCACATACTCACAAAACTCCAATCCGGCACGATCGTCTTTCTCACCATCACGGGGAAAACGAACGTCCGATATGATACCTAAGATCTTGTCGCCGTATTGGTTATACATTTCGATGGCCTCTTCGTAGCTGCGAGCAAGCAAAACCTTAGGCCGGCCGCGCATACGCAACATGCGCTCGTGGTCATTGAGGGCTTCTGTCGAAAATATGCGCGACTGTGTGACGAGAAATTTATATAAATGTGGCAGGATCGATGAATAGAAGCGCGTAGAGTCTTCAACCAGCAATATCCCTTGCACACCTACTTCACCTATGTCGTAGGCTGCGTTCATCTTGTCTTCTATCAGTTTGATGATGGCAAGCAACACGTCGGCATTTCCCAACCAGCTGAATACGAAGTCTACTCCACGCAAGTCTTCGTTTTCTATACGCAACGACAGTTCTCGCGAAAAGGGTGCCAATACTACTATATATATATACGGGTACTTTTCCCTGATTTCGCGGGCGTGCATAAATGTTTCAGAACAATCCACCCCCGGCATCATGATGACCAAGTCAAAGTGGCGTACCGACAGAAAGTCTATTGCCTCCTCTGCCGTCTCCACCTGTGTTACACGCGGTGGCGAGCTCAGGCTTAACGATACGTACTCTGAAAATATCTGCTCTTCTACACGCCCGTCCTCTTCCAAGGTGAAGGCATCATAACGGCTTGCCACAAGCAAGACTTCATGTACACGCCGTTGCATAAGGCTCGCAAAAGAGATATCTCTCAGTCTAAATTCAGTTGCGGGTGAAGTATTCTCTGCCATTTCTTTTTGTCGATGTTGGCTCTTGGCCAAATAATACTTTTTTAACGCTCAAATTTACGAAGAAAAATTTGTTTATTCGATAATCTCCCCCTACATTTGTACAACCTATTTTGCGTCGTATTTTATAAGACGCTGCAATATTAATCTTTAAAACTAATACAATGGACATTAACAAAATTATGGCTTCTTTGCAAGCCAAACATCCTGGCGAACCTGAATTCCTTCAGGCTGTACATGAGGTTCTTCTATCTATCGAAGAAGTATACAACCAACATCCCGAATTTGAAAAAGCAAAAATCATAGAGCGCCTTGTTGAACCAGATCGTATCTTTACTTTCAAAGTGCCCTGGATTGATGATAATGGCGAAGTTCAAGTAAATATCGGTTATCGCGTACAATTCAACAACGCTATTGGTCCGTACAAAGGCGGCGTTCGTTTCCACGCTTCGGTTAATCTTTCTATCCTGAAGTTCCTCGGCTTTGAGCAGACATTTAAGAATGCTCTTACAACATTACCAATGGGCGGTGCAAAAGGCGGTTCAGACTTTAGCCCCCGTGGTAAATCAGATGCTGAAATCATGCGTTTCTGCCAAGCTTTCATGCTGGAACTTTGGCGTCATGTAGGTCCCGATATGGATGTTCCTGCCGGTGATATAGGTGTTGGCGGCCGTGAAGTCGGTTACATGTTTGGTATGTATAAGAAACTTACTCGCGAGCATACAGGTACATTCACAGGTAAGGGCCTCGAATTTGGCGGTTCTCTTATCCGTCCCGAAGCTACCGGTTTCGGCGGTCTCTATTTCGTAAATCAAATGCTTCAAACCAAGGGTATCGACATTAAGGGCAAACGTGTTGCCATAAGTGGTTTCGGTAACGTGGCTTGGGGTGCTGCAACCAAAGCTACCGAACTTGGTGCAAAGGTTATCACCATATCGGGTCCCGATGGTTATATCTATGACGAAAATGGCGTTAGCGGCGAGAAGATCGACTATATGCTCGAACTCCGCGCTTCTGGCAACGATATCGTAGAACCCTATGCAAAGAAATACGGTGTACCGTTCTTTGCCGGTCGTCGTCCTTGGGAACAACCTTGCGACATAGCTCTGCCTTGTGCTACTCAAAACGAGCTTAATGAAGAGGATGCACGTAAACTTATCGATAACGGTTGCATCTGTGTAGGTGAAATCTCTAACATGGGATGTCGTCCTGAAGCTATCGACCTCTTTATTGCAAACCGTATCATGTACGGTCCCGGTAAGGCTGTCAACGCTGGTGGCGTAGCTACTTCGGGCCTCGAAATGACACAAAATGCTATGCACATTGCATGGACTGCTCGCGAAGTGGACGAGAAACTCCACCAAATCATGAGCGACATCCACGCTCAATGCGTGAAGTATGGTACCGAGCCCGATGGTTACATCAACTATATGAAGGGCGCCAATATTGCCGGCTTCATGAAAGTGGCTCGTGCAATGCTGGGACAAGGCATCATCTGATACCCCATCTTTCTCTTGGCCGATATGCCGGTATGCCGGCATATCGGCTTAAAAATTAGCCTTAACCTTAATTTCTTAGACCATACAAACTCCATAACCCGTCTTACGACTTCTTGATTAACAATTGTCATACTCAAAAAGAATAATATGAAAAAGCACAACTTTTATGCCGGTCCCTCTATTCTGAGCCGGTATACCATCGAAAAAACAGCCGAAGCTATCCATGATTTTGCTGGCATGGGTCTCTCTATCCTTGAGGTTTCGCACCGTAGCAAGCAATTCCAAGCTGTTATGGATGAAGCACAAGCCCTTGTAAAAGAGCTCCTCGAAATACCGGCTGGTTATGAAGTGGTATTCCTCGGTGGTGGCGCAAGTCTCCAATTCTGCATGGTTCCTTACAACTTGCTCGCGAAGAAAGCTGCATACCTCGATACAGGTACATGGGCTAATAAAGCTATTAAAGAGGCTAAACTCTTTGGCGAAGTCGATGTAGTAGCTTCTTCTAAAGCCGACAACTACACATATATACCCAAAAATTATCAGGTGCCCGACGATGTCGACTACTTCCACATCACTACCAATAATACAATATACGGTACCGAAATGCGTTACGACCCCGATGTAAAGGTACGCATGGTTGCCGACATGTCGAGCGATATATTCTCTCGTCCCATTGATGTATCTAAGTACGACCTTATCTACGCAGGCGCACAGAAGAACTTGGCACCCGCCGGTGTAACGCTTATCATCGTTCGTACCGATGCTCTTGGTAAAGTAGACCGCAAGATACCTACAATGCTCGACTATCGTACTCACATCGAGAAAGGTTCTATGTTCAATACACCTCCTGTATTGCCTATCTTCTCGGCATTGCAAACACTGCGCTATTACAAAGAGATGGGTGGTGTGAAGGTTATGGAGAAACTCGACCTTGAGAAGGCCGCTCTTCTTTACGATGCTATAGACAACAGTCGCATGTTTGTAGGTACAACGGCCGTAGAAGACCGTTCTATCATGAACGTATGCTTCGTAATGAAACCAGAGTATAAAGAGCTTGAATCCGAGTTTATTACCTTTGCCGATGCTCGCGGTATCGTAGGTATCAAAGGTCACCGTTCGGTGGGCGGATTCCGTGCTTCTCTTTACAACGCCCTTCCCAAAGAGAGCGTAGAAGTACTCATACAAGCAATGAAAGATTTTGAAGCTCAACACTGATAAAATCACCGGCCATGAAAATTCTTGTTGCTACCGAAAAACCTTTTGCTGCCGTTGCAGTAAAAGGGATACGCGAAGTCGTAGAGGCTGCAGGTGCTGAACTTGTTCTCCTCGAGAAATATACCGACAAAGCGCAACTGCTTGCCGCTGTTGCCGACGTTGACGGCATCATCGTACGCAGCGATATTATCGATGCCGAGGTGATGGATGCAGCCCGTAATCTGAAGATTGTGGTACGTGCCGGAGCCGGATATGATAATATAGACTTGCAAGCTGCCACTGCCCGCGGTATATGTGTCATGAACACTCCCGGACAAAACTCAAACGCCGTTGCCGAGTTGGCTTTCGGTATGATGGTAATGATGGCACGCAACCTCTATAACGGTACATCGGGTACTGAGCTTAAAGGTAAGACCCTTGGTATACACGCGTTTGGTCAAGTAGGACGTAATGTGGCTCGCATAGCAAAAGGGTTTGGCATGGATGTTTATGCCTTTGACCCCTATTGCCCTGCAGACGTTATAGAAGCAGCCGGCGTAAAACCTCTTGCAACTGTCGAGGAGTTGTACCGCACTTGTCAGTATGTATCGTTGCATATCCCTGCCAACGATGAGACAAAGAAATCTATCAACTATGCCCTTACTTCATTGATGCCTAAAGGAGCTATGCTGGTCAACACCGCTCGTAAGGAAGTTATCAACGAAGAAGATTTGGTACGCATCATGGAAGAACGTCCCGATTTCCGTTATGTTACCGATGTTGCGCCTGCCAATGCAGCTTTGTTGGCCGAGAAATTCCCCGGCCGTACGTTTGCAACACCCAAGAAGATGGGCGCTCAAACAGCCGAGGCAAATATCAATGCCGGCATAGCCGCTGCACACCAGAGCATAGGATTTTTGCGCGACGGTGTCGATAAATTCAGAGTAAACAAATAAGACAACATTTATAGGGTAAAGTTTATTTTATATGGTATTATGAGCCGTACTCCTTTGTGAAAAGAAGTGCGGCTTTTTCTTTCCTGCAGTCTGTCTATGTCTCCATTACACCACTTGCTGGTTACTGTCGTTTATATTGGGGTGAACATATATTGGAAAATGATGGTCATGAAATACCCCTCGAAGTATAATCGTTTAGCACTACCTGTCGCATTATTTTTATGATTGCATATTTTCTCCTGGTTGCGCGGCAAGCCTCGCATAGGTAAAAAACTCTGTTGCTCTTTTAGATAATACCTCTATAATAGCTATCTTTGTACCCGATATTTATATAGTTATTACAGATGAAGATAGAACAACTCATAGCATCGGCCACTGCAAAAGCAGTGAAATCGCTCTTCGATGCCGACGTCGACGAAAAGCTCTGCACGCCGCAAAAAACAAGAAAAGAATTTCAAGGTAACCTCACCGTAGTGGTATTCCCTTTCCTCAAAGTATCGCACCGTTCTCCCGAGGAGACTGCTCGTGCTATAGGTCAGTACCTTGTAGAAAATGAGCCGGCTGTATCTGATTTCAATGTTATCAAAGGATTTCTAAACCTCTCTATATCTCCTGCATACTGGTCACAATTGCTTCATGAAATAGATGCCGACGAGAACTTCGGTAGAGTAGAGGCTAAGGCCGATGCGCCTCTGATAATGATAGAATACTCTTCTCCCAATACCAACAAGCCACTCCATTTGGGGCACGTGCGCAATAACCTTTTGGGTTATAGCCTTGCAAATATCCTGCAGGCAAACGGTTATCGTGTGGTAAAGACTAATATTGTCAACGACCGTGGTATACACATTTGTAAGTCGATGCTTGCTTGGGAAAAGTGGGGCAATGGTGTTACCCCCCAGTCCTCTGGCAAGAAGGGCGACCACCTTATAGGCGACTTCTATGTACTCTTTGACAAACACTATAAAGCCGAGGTCGCTGCTCTCATGGAAGAAGGTAAAACAAAAGAAGAGGCCGAGGCAGCTTCGCCGCTCATGGCCGAGGCGCGTGAGATGTTGCGTCGTTGGGAAGCCGGCGATGAGCAGGTGCGCAGCGTTTGGCGTATGATGAACGAGTGGGTATATGCCGGGTTTGACGAAACATATCGTCGTCTGGGCGTAAATTTCGATAAAATATATTACGAGAGTGAAACATATCTCGAGGGCAAGGAGAAAGTTCTCGAGGGCTTGAAGAAAGGCATCATGTATCGTAAGGAAGATGGTTCTGTTTGGGCTGACCTTACCGCCGAAGGCCTCGACGAAAAGCTCCTCTTGCGTAGCGATGGTACATCGGTATATATGACACAGGATATAGGTACTGCTAAGTTGCGTTATCAGGATTTCCCTATCGACAAGATGATATATGTCGTAGGTAATGAGCAGAACTATCACTTCCAGGTACTCTCTATCCTTCTCGATAAACTCGGTTTCAAGTGGGGGAAAGGCCTTGTACACTTCTCGTATGGAATGGTAGAGCTTCCCGAAGGGAAGATGAAGAGTCGTGAAGGTACTGTTGTCGATGCCGACGATCTCATGGACGAGATGGAGGAGACAGCCCGTGAAACCTCTGCTGAGTTGGGTAAGCTCGATGCTTGTTCGCCTGAAGAGGCACGTGAAATATCACGCATTGTGGGAATGGGAGCTCTCAAATACTTTATACTCAAAGTAGACCCGCGGAAGAACATGACCTTCAATCCCAAAGAAAGCATCGATTTCAACGGCAATACAGGCCCCTTCATACAATATACATATGCCCGCATCTGCTCTCTCATGCGTAAAGCCGCCGATGCAGCCATAGATTATCGTCATATAGACACATCGGCCGTTACTCCCGTAGAAAAAGAGACCGACCTCATACAAAACTTGGCCTCTTATCCGGCAATCGTTGCCGAGGCTGGCCGTTCGTACAGCCCTGCTTTGATTGCCAACTACGTGTATGACCTTGTGAAAGAATATAACCAGTACTACCACGACTACTCGATATTGCGTGAGGAAGACGAGGCCGTGCGAGCATTCCGCATCATGCTTTCGGCTAACGTTGCCAAAGTAGTGAAGTCGGGAATGGCACTATTGGGTATAGAAGTTCCCACTCGTATGTAATAGGTGTCAAATACTCTATATAAGCGGGAGCAGCGCAACGAAAGTGCTGCTCCCGCTGTTGTTTATAGACGCTGTTGTTGCGATGCCTAAAAATTATAAAACAAGATAAGAAACTTATAATTAAGCATTATATTACACAGTCAGTCGCGAGTTTTCATTAACTTTGCAATTCAATATATATTGGATAATTCTATTTTTTAGGAAAAGTATTTATAAAAATTATCTCATGACGCTATGCAAGGACGTTCTTTTTTAAATTCCATTCCACCGGTCACACTCAACCTCATTATTATAAACTTTATCATGTGGGTCGCTACGCTTGTTATCGGCACCGACCCTGTTAACGGGCAATACCGGCTTGTAGAGTGGCTTGGCATGCACTACTGGCAAGCCGAGAACTTCAATGTGGCACAACTCATCACATATATGTTTATGCACGACCCGTATAGTATCGCGCACGTATTTTTTAATATGTTTTCGGTCTTTATGTTTGGCCGTCTTTTAGAGCAAGTATGGGGCGGCAAACGCTTTCTGTTCTACTATATTACCACCGGTATTGTGGCGGGGTTGGTACAACAGGCCGCATGGTACTTTGAGTTTGGCGGTCAGATAGCAGAAATGTCCTTGTATTATAGCGAAAGGGAAGTTGCACAGGCGCTCAACTCATTGGTTACCATTGGGGCATCGGGTGCTGTCTTTGGTATCCTCCTGGCGTTTGGCATGTTATTCCCCAATCTGCCTCTTTATATATTCTTTATTCCCATTCCCATCAAGGCTAAGTGGTTTGTCATTTTCTACGGACTTCTCGAGTTGTGGCTCGGTATAAGCGGCAGCATGGATAGTGTGGCGCACTTCGCACACTTGGGAGGTATGTTGGGAGGTATTATACTTATCCTCTATTGGCGAAAGAAAGGTATAGGCAATGGTTTCTATTATTGATAATATGAAGGGCGGCTTCATGCGAGGCTCGCTCTTAATACGCCTTATATATATCAACGTAGCTATCTTTTTGCTGGTGCATCTGGTAGCTATTGTACTTACGTTGTGGAATGTCAACTCTACGGCATGGATGGCGTATATCGACCTCCCTTCAGACCTTGGCCTGTTGTTGCGACGTCCATGGACTCTTGTCACCTATATGTTTGTCCACTATGACATATGGCATATCCTGTTCAACATGCTGTGGTTTTATTGGTTTGGAGGTATATTCCTGCGATATTTCACGTCCAAGCATCTCATGGGGTTATATCTGCTTGGAGGCTTGGCAGGAGCTTTGTTCTATATTCTGGCATACAATATCTTTCCCTATTTTGCCGATAAGCAAGGTATGATGTGTGGAGCATCGGCTGCCATTATGGCTGTTGTACTTGCTATTACAGTACGGGTGCCTGATTATAAGATAAACCTTCTCTTCATTGGTGCCGTGTCACTCAAATATATTGCAGCAGTCACAGTACTTATAGACTTGTTTAGTATGACATCGGCCAATGCCGGTGGGCATATAGCCCACATCGGTGGGGCTGTAATGGGTATCTTGTTTGCTATCTTCTGGAAAAGAGGTAAAGATCTTACACGCCCTGTCAATGCTCTTGTAGACTTTATTTTTACGTTCTTCTCCCGTCCACGTTTCAAGGTGCGTCGGCCTCGCCGCACGACATCATCGGGCGCCTCGGCTTCTTCTCGTCGGCGTCCCGAAAGCGACTACGAGTACAATGCCCGTAAAAAACGCGAAATGGAAGAGATAGATGCTATTCTTGATAAAATTAAAAAATCGGGTTATTCGGCCCTCACCGAAGAAGAGAAGAAACGACTCTTCGACGCCGGCAAAAAAAACTGACCCGCACATGAAAATCATCCGCAACATACTGGCCGCAGTGATATTGCCCGTCAATATCATCACGGCAGTACTCGCTCTCCTTGCGGCCTACGGCGAATATATCTCGCCGCAACTGACCCCATACCCGGCCCTGTTGGGCTTGGCCTTTCCCATAGTAGTCGCCGTCAACGCACTCTTCATATTCGTGTGGATTTTCGTCAAGCCCCTCTTCCTGCTCCTGCCGCTGCTCACGACACTCGCCGCCGCACCCGCCATCTGGAAATACACCCCCATCCACTTCGGCGACTACATCGACGACAACCGGCCCGGCTTTACGCTACTCAGCTACAACGTATACTATTTCAGCGATATAGAGAAAGAAAACAACCCCGATGCCGAGCTCCCCGAGTACAACCGCACACTGCAAAACATCCTCGACGCCGATGCCGATATCGTCATGGCACAAGAAGCCCCTCTGCCGCAAAATGTGAAGTGGCGCAAAGTCACCGACGGCCAATTACGGCAGCTCTATCGCCGCTATCCCTATTATGTCAACGGCAAAAACAGCTTTGTACTCTCCAAATACCCCATCGAGACAATCCTCGATACACTCTATTCCACCTCCGCATCTACACACGTAAGCCGGGTCGATATCAATGGCAATAAAGTGACACTCTTCAATAACCATCTCGAATCTATCGGTCTCGACCAAAACGACAAAGACACCTACCGCGAGATAACAGCCCAGCCAGACAGTATCAAGAGCAACTTGCAGAATATAAAGCAAATGGCGCGAAAGTTCGTCAACGCCTTCGAGGTACGTGCGGCACAAGTGCAGTATGTCGATTCACTGGCCAAGACCATAGGCGGCAACATCATCATGAGTGGCGACATCAACGACACCCCCAACTCATACGCATACCGCATCCTCGCCGGCCATCGCAACGACGCCTATCTGCAATACGGTTGCGGCCCCGGTTTTACCTATCGCTCCAACCGCATGTGGGTGCGCATCGACCACGTCATCTACGAAGGCGACTTCTCGGCCCGCTACATCCGCTTAGGCAAAACCCGTAGCTCCGACCATTTCCCCCTCTTCGTGCGTTTCGACTGGCTTTGATTGATGCCCCGCATCCATTCCACAACCGTACTCATCCCATAGCCCCCCGTGGCAGCCGCTGCGCTCGTCTGTCGTATAGCCTTGCCTCCTTCCATAAGCATCGCATACGATAAACTCCGCAACCCCTTTGCCAAGCAACTCCCAATATAGTAACATAAAAAGAGTGAGCTGCAAAGATAGCGAAAGGCGAGCGCAGGGCCAAACGAAAACGAAGTTTTCAGTGCAGGCTATGCCGAGCCGCCTCCCATCTTATCCAAAGATAGCTGCGTTCCCGCCTTTATAACTATACAAAAAGGGCTGTGCCTTCAAGACACAGCCCGTAAAAAATAAATAGCAAACATTTTGCGAAACTACTCTATATCCTACGTTGGTAGAGTAGGTTTCAGCAACCGGGAGGCCGTTCCAGACCACCCGGTTGCAGTTATTATCAATGTCTTACCACGATTTTGTGCGTCTTCACACTCTCACCGCAGCGTACTTGCAGCAGATATATACCTTGCTTGCAGTTAGCTACGCCAATCGTGTTTTCGCCGTTAGCCTCTTGTATAAGCATACCGTCGATAGAGTAGAGGGCAGCCTTGTCATACTCACCTACAATGCTTATATACTTGTCGGCCATGGTATATACCTTGTAAGACGAAGCATTGACACCGTTAACGGCTCCATTATCATTGTTGAGTATGAAAGTGAAGTTCGGATAGATGCGCGTCTTCATACCCTCTACCGTAGGATCGAAGGTATATTCATTTTCCGACCAGCTCATCGAGTAGAAGTTCTCATCCGATATATCCTCCGTTGAAGAGTTGAAGCAGTTATAGAAGTATTCCTCACCGCCGCCTTCTGTCTCTGTCATGACAGCCAGCTCATTGCCTTCGTAGTTGAACGGAGTATCAAGCGTCAGCATCAGGGCATTGTTATCTTCATCCAACGAGAACTCGCCGTCATATACCAGCGTAAAGATTTCCGGGTCGAGCCATCCCGAGAGAGAACCTACCTCCTCTATATTGGCCATATAGATTTTCAGTTTTATATTCTTGGCGTAGGTATCGCCCCATGTTAAGCCGTAATTGTATCCTATTCGTTCGATAGAAGTCGAGGCAAATCCCAATATATTGGGGTTGAACAACATCTGTGTAACGCTGTAATAAGCGCTGAGGTCAAACGGGAGATAAGCACATACACTGCCGGTATTGTGGCCTATTTTCACCATGTTGTATTCGGCATCCTGCAATACCTCTACTTCAAGGGGCGCAGTCGTGTTGTTATCGCTTACGGCGTCACCATCTGCAACCACTTGGCCTACCAGTTGAGTATCTGTATTGGAAGTAATCGTACATTTTACCGGTACTATAAGAGTTGCGTTGACATCGAGATTATACTCTACATTTACCGAGCCGTAAACAGTGCCATCCACATCGGCTACATTCACCGTGAAAGCCTCTATTGCAGTAGCGCCGTTGTTGGTTACAGTCACCTCGTAAGTTGTCTCTACATCCTTCACGGCCACTTCCATACCCTTCAACGAGTTGCATACCATATCCACTTCGTTAGTCTCCTTGACACTGATATTGGTAATATGAATGAAGTATTGGTTGGCGTCAGAGTATACTTGGAATCCAAGGCTATAATCACCGGTCGTTTCAGGTGTGAAAGAGGTAGAAGCGTTCGTAAATATGTTGTCGCATTGGAAGTCGGTACGATTGTCTATCTCTTGTACCTCATATTCGTGGCTCGTTCCGCTGCACAAAGCAACACGGAATTTCTCTTGTCCCAGTGCACTTATCATACGTACATCGTAGCTGAGCATATAAAGCTTGCCGGCCTCCAAGTGGATGGGAGCAGAGAAGAACCAGTCGTCGGCAGCACTTACGCAATCCTCATTGTAGTAATAGTGCATGAAGTACGAGTCTACGCCACCCCAGTTGTGGTCGTAATACCAGGTGCAGTTATCGCCGTTGGCATCCTCAATAATCCACATACTACGCTCAGCCTCTGTATTGAAAGAGCATGCGTAAGGAACTTCCAGAGCCGGTCCTACAATGACAACGTTGCTTCGCAAGGTATCGCTGGCGCCATCGTCGTTGATTGCAACCACACCATAGCTATATCCGTTTGTCTCTGTAATAGTAGCATCCGTATAGCTGCATTCTGTAAGATTCTCGGCAACAACAGAGGCATCGGGGTACCTTATCACGTTATAGCGGAGAGTCGAATTGTCAAACCATCCGTTGTGTTTACCCGTCAATGGAGCTGTCCAGGTAAGGTTCAGCTCGTAACCCTCGCCGGTCTTTGCCAATACAAGGTCATTTACTGTCGAAGGAACGTCGCGGCCTATATATATAGGTATGCTTTCAGCAGCATCACCATTACCATATTCGTTTATGGCTACAATGCTGTACGTTGTCATTCCTTGGGGAATATCGGTATCATCCCAGGTCTCATTAGCTCCTACGGTAGGATTGCTTATTTCATGAACAACGATACCGTTGCGTGATACCTCTATGCGGTCGATCGAGGTAAGAGGGTTACCGTCAAGCGAAGTCGTCGGGTTTTTCCACGAGATAGTGGCCGTGCGTTGGCCATTGCTGCCTATAAAAACATTCAGGTTGCTCGAAGCAGCGGGTACAAGCAACAGTGTAGGATCGGAACGGAAAAATAGAGCACCTATCTCAGCGTTGTTACCCAACGTTTCGCTTACCACCTCGGTCATGCCATATTCGGTTTCCACCGTAAGCAAAGAGCTCGTACCCTCTTCTGTAAACAATCCCCAGTAAAGCAGTCCGTCATTGGGATTATAAGTCATACTTTGCAGGTATGCAGGGAAATATCCGGTCCATTCTACATAGTCGCAAGATTGGTATTCAACAGAAATTCTGAACAATTCGCCCAAGTCATTGATACTATACAGATAGCCGTCAGATGCAGCAGCCACAGTGAATAAGTTATAATCCAAATCCATGATTTTCTCATATTCGCCCGTAGTGTATGATATGCTATACAGCGAAGTCAGTTCATCGGTAAGCAAGCTACCTATCGCATATATCACTCCTGCGTTCTCATCGTAAGTCATGTCGAAGAAAAGAGGGTCATTGCTGTCGTAAGTAGTTATAAGCTGTTCTTCGCCGGTTTCTATATTCTTGGAATAGAACCTGTCGGGAGCCATCGTATATCCCGAATAAGTTTGCAGATACACGTCGTTGAGTACACAAGTACCGGCAGATATATTCAAGAAACTCTCTTGCATAAGAGAAGTGGTGGCGTTACCGTCAAGCGAAATGGTGACGAGACCGGGCAAATAATCCTCTGTTTCGTCGCTCATCAGGAAACCATACAGCACGTCGCTACCGGCAGCGCTGGCAGACAACATCGGCGATGTTTTCTTGTTGGCAGCCTTTTTGGCGGCAACTCGTTTTTCGCCTCTTGCACCCATGATTTTCTCAATGGCAGTGGTCTTACCTGCATACCGTTGTTCGAGATACATTTTCCGCTTTTGTAAGAGCGACTCTTTCGAGTCGGCAAAGGCAAAAGGATTAGCAGTCGACAACAACACTATCACCGCAAGCATACGGCATAATGTCGAGACCGATACAGATAGAAATCTTTTCATACTCCTAATAGTTAAAGTTAATATGATGGATTATAAAAGTCCCGATAAACAATCGGGTAAGGCAAAAATAGTGTATTCTCGCCTTCATAAGAAATAAATTGCGTCACAAATAAAAAATATAATATGCTGAATATCAATCACAAACAGCATTATATGTAACAAAGGGAGGAAAAACTGTCATAGCAATATATGACTTAAATCTATATCGGTAGAAAAGAAAGATTTTATCTTATTGTTCATTCTCATACGTTGCATTCTGATTGCCGAGACCGATACACCGCGACATGCAGCACATTCTTTTGTTGAGAAACCCGATGCCGAAAGGCAGTATAGGAAAAACTCCTCGTCTGTGACATCGAAGTATGTCATCAGCGAGTGCCGCAATAGTATGAAGTCCTTGTTGATTGTTTCTTGCAGTTCTTTACGCTTGTCTATACGCAATATGGTGTCGCCTTTCTCGATAAGTGATGGCAGCTTCTTGTAAAAGGAGCCGCGCTTAAAGGTTTCGATACATTTGTCGCGGGCTGCTACAAGTTGCGTAACAAAGGTCGTTTCCATATATTCTTGTCGTGCAAGCAGCTCTTTATACTGTTCAGAGTATTGCTCGTATTTGTCTGCCTTCTTGTTATTTTCCACCAAGTAGGCATTCAGTTCCGACAGCTTCTGTTTCAACGTTTCGGCCTCGCGTGTCATAGCATTTTTTTTACGTATTGTCACGGATAACACTGTTATGGCACCACATACCAATAGCAGCACTACCAATGCCAGTACCGTGGTGAGCGTGCGGTTACGCTGGGCTGTATGTTTTATGGCTTCAAGCTGCTTGCGATACAGAACGACGTTGATTGAATCGGCACTCTTGATGTTATGAATAGAATCGAGCAACTCGCTGTAGTATTTCAAGTAGTAGACCGACGAGTCGTTGTGTCTTATCTCGGCTATCCGACTCAATCGGTAGAACGATGTCGCTTTTGTATAAATGTCGTGGCTCATACTTGCCATAGAGGCATAATGCCAGGCCGAGTCATAATTTTCGGCATTGATAAACAGCTCGCTTCTGATGTTGTAATTGCGGTATAGCGTAGCCGAGTCGGGGCTTTTTTCTATAGCGATGCGGTTGTATATAAAAGCCGAGTCGTACATCTCGTTGTACATGAAATATCCCGTTATGTTGTTATATAACGAGGCTATCTCTTTCTCTGAGTGAATGTATGGCAGGAGGTTCAACGAGTGTGCTATCGCCGTGTCTTTGTCGGGCAATTCAAGCACATAACTGCATCGCCATATGCCACGTCTTGCTCGCGACTCTTCGGTTTTGTTTTCGAGCATATTGCCATAATAGAGCGAGCGAGCGTACATGCGCATGGCTCGGTCGAAGATGGCGGCTTTATAGAATATATCTCCTAAGTCGTTATATGTGGATGCTATGATGGCAAAATTGTTGCTGCATGTTGTGTCGATATTCTCCAAAATTTTGAAATTGAGTAATACAGCAGAGTCTAATCTGTCGTTTTTGAGATAATTTTGGCTCTCTTGCGCCCAACGCGAAGCAAGTGTATGATCGTCGTCCTTGCGGCATGATAAAACAGCAAGGAGCAACAGGCATAGTACTATTACAGGCAGTCGTTGCATGATAGAGCAATCACGGTAATTGGGAACAAAGATAGTGAAAGTAGGTCGCATTCCCAAGAGACTTCCTTTGTCGGTCTTGCCATTACCGAAGTCGTTGGTTTGCGGCGTGAGTCAAAAGTCAGAGTCACGTCCAGTCGGTTTGCTTTGCATTTATTTCTTTGTGAAGCTTTTTAATTTTTGATAATCAGTATTTTATAATAAACTTTACACAAGCTTTTCCCATAAAAATATTTTGATATGTGGGTATTCCTTTGTATATTCGTCTCATTATGTAAACAAGCAATTTTAATATCTTATGTTGAGAAAAATAACACTCCTTATCGTTTGTCTGTGTTATATAACTGCGCAAGCAGCAGATAGTCGTATTGTTCTGCCAGCTGAGGTTGATGATATCACTTTTTACGGAGTAGACTTCAGTCTGGTGAATATTATAGGCGACGATGCTACAGACCAACAATACTTGCAAGCCTTCCGTCGTATAAATGAACTATTTGTTACCGAGCCCGAGAAGTACAATATTGCCAAGTGTATCAAAAGCAATATATCGGAGTACGATTTCGAGGTAGTAAATGCCCTCAATGACGCTATAGATATGTCCCAAGCTCGTCCTTTACATTCAAATATGCTCAGTGACGAAGAGCTTGCCGCTCACATCGCACAGATTCCTGTTGCCGGCGATGGGGTAGGGCTTATTATCGTAGCCGATAATCTCAATAAAACTCAGGAGAAGGGATATTTCCATTTTATCTTCTTTGACCAAGCCACTCGTACGATTGTAGCCAAGGCATTTTTGAAAGGAAAGGCAAGAGGCTTTGGCTTGCGCAATCATTGGGCACGAGCCATACTCAACTCAATGAAGTCGTTGCGTGTAACGCGTCGATGACTTGCCTGCTGTAGTGCATTTGTATGACACATCTTCGTTGCTTGAGATATTGTTTCCGAGCAGAGTGGTGTGGCAGGTGGTTTTTTATGCGGTAATAAGCATTTTTACAAGGGTAGACGGTACATTTCTCGGCAGAAAACATTACCTTTGCACCCTCGTAAAGATATAGTCAAACAATACAAAAAACGATACTGGCAATGGCTAAAGAATTGAAAGAAATGACCAAGCGTGCCGACAATTACTCGCAATGGTACAACGATTTGGTCGTAAAAGCAGATCTTGCCGAGCAGTCGGCAGTACGTGGCTGTATGGTCATAAAGCCATACGGTTATGCTATATGGGAAAAAATGCAACGCATTTTGGACGACAAGTTTAAAGCAACAGGACACGTCAACGCATATTTCCCATTACTGATACCCAAGTCGTTTCTTTCACGCGAGGCCGAGCATGTAGAAGGTTTTGCCAAAGAGTGTGCTGTGGTAACACACTATCGTCTCAAAAATGACCCCTATGGAGGGGGTGTTGTTGTAGATCCCGCAGCCAAGCTTGAAGAGGAGCTTATCATACGGCCTACATCGGAAACCATCATATGGAACACTTATAAAAATTGGATACATTCATATCGTGACTTGCCAATACTTTGCAACCAATGGGCTAATGTATTTCGTTGGGAAATGCGCACACGCCTCTTCTTGCGTACCGCAGAGTTTTTGTGGCAGGAAGGTCATACGGCTCATGCCACGCGCGAAGAAGCAGAAGCCGAGGCTCGTCGTATGCTCGAAGTTTATGCCGATTTTGCTCAAGAATATATGGCTGTACCCGTTATCAAGGGCGTAAAGACCGAGAGCGAGCGATTTGCCGGTGCTATAGATACCTATACAATTGAGGCTATGATGCAAGACGGCAAGGCTCTTCAAGCAGGTACGTCACACTTCCTGGGGCAAAACTTCGCTAAAGCCTTCGATGTACAATTCCTCAATAAAAATAACGAGCTTGAGTATGTATGGGCTACTTCGTGGGGAGTATCTACTCGCTTGATGGGTGCGCTCATCATGACACACAGCGACGACAACGGTCTGGTATTGCCGCCCCACTTGGCACCTATACAGGTGGTAATAATTCCTATATACAAGGGTACAGAACAACTGGCACATATCGATGCCAAAGTAGAAGGTATTGTCAACCGTTTGCGTGCAATGGGTATTTCGGTTAAGTATGATAATGCCGACAATCGCCGTCCCGGATTTAAATTTGCCGATTACGAGTTGAAGGGTGTTCCCGTACGTCTTGTATTGGGTGCACGCGACCTCGAGAATGGCACTATAGAGGTGATGCGCCGCGATACGCTCGAGAAAGAGACCATGCCGCTCGAAGGTATTGAAGAGAATGTGCAGAAGATGCTGGAGGATATACAAGCCAATCTTTACAACAAAGCTCTTGCTTACCGTAATGCCCGCACCATTACAGTCGACACCTACGACGAGTTTAAAGAGCGTATCGAGGAGGGTGGTTTCATCTTGGCACATTGGGACGGTACTCCCGAAACCGAAGCACGTATCAAAGAAGAGACCAAGGCTACCATACGTTGTCTGCCTTTCGATGGAGACCTTACGCCCGGTGTATGTATGGTTACCGGTAAACCGTCGGCACGTCGTGTCCTCTTTGCCCGTTCTTATTAATCAGGCATACATAGTTCCCCTTCGCTGGGATATTGCTATAAAAAGAAAGAAGGCTACCTTGAAAATGGCAGCCTTCTTTTTTTACTGTAGGATAAATTTAATCTTCAGTTGGCTCGAACTCATCTTTACCAACACCACACAAAGGGCATACCCAATCTTCGGGAATATCCTCGAATGACGTTCCGGGGGCTACACCATTGTCAGGGTCTCCTACTGCGGGGTCGTAAATCCATCCGCATACAGTGCATACATACTTTTTCATCTTTTCTTTTTTTAGTTTGACAAAACTTCATTTCCATATTATATGGAACATGATTATAGTAAGAATTTAAAGGGACGTAGCAATGATGCTTGCATCGTTTGCCTTGTCGTTTTTATCTATATTATAACAACAGACTCTTTCGAGGTATTGTTAAGTCATGTTTTATTTTTAGCGGTTGGCTATTTTCCATGCCGTTGCCCCATCGTTCCATATCATTTGCACTACATATATGCCTTTGCCGGGCAAGGCAATGCGCACTTTCTCGGTTGTTGCATCACAAGTGGAGCAGAGAACACCTTGTATATTATAGAGCAAGATACGGCTGTTTTGTGGTACGTTGTCTAAGCAAAGGGTGTTATCGGTAATACGGAAGCTGCATGGTACGGCCTGGCGGTATAACGGGGCGCTACCTTCTACGTTAGGGTCTGTTACTACCATACCTGTCGGCGACCATTCAGAGCGATAGTCGTCTTTGACGGCGCGTACCCTGTAATAATAGGTGGCAGGGGCTTCCAGTCCTGTAAAAAGCGCTTCGGTGGTTGTTACTGTCCGTAACTCATTGACAAAAACAGTATCGTTTTTGCCATACGTTATTACCACATCATCTATGGCCAGGTTTCCCTTCTCTTTATGATAGGTAAAACGGAATGCTTCTATCTTGTCGGCATCGGCAAAGTCGTATGAGAGTGTATGTTTAGACGTATTCTCATAGGCTATTGTTGCCAGTATGCTCCACTCTTCGTCGCTCATTTTCTCTACCACAAGATACGACCCTGTAGCCGACGACGCAAAGCGATACATAAATGACAGGCTTGTGACGTTGGCTTCATAGCGGGGCGATTCTAAATATTCGCCGTCATTTTTCAGCCCTACAGAGGGTGCTGCCTCTCCCGAGCTGGCCTCCGAGGTATAGTTGCCCGATGCTGTTCCAGTCCATCCTTCAGGTAGGGGTTTGCCCGACGAGCCCACTTCATCGAAGCCCTCGGTTACAGTTATCGAGCCATCGCCTTCGAGGGTAAAACATTGTACTTCATAACTGTCGGCACCATCTACAGCTTCCCACCGTGCCACAAAGCTCTCGCATGTAATATCGTCGGGTTGTCGCAATGTCGGTGCCGGCAATTCGGTTGTTGTAAAGAGACCATCAAAGAGAGTTTGGTGTTCTGCGCCCGATACTGTTGCTGTTATGGTGTAGGTATAGGTTGTCGCCGGCGACAGACCCTCTATACGGCACGAGGCTTTTGTCTCGTCGTGGTTATATACAAGGGCAGGGGAAGTGACAAGCCCGGTCATGGTGTGATTTTTCAAATCGGCAAAGTCGTCTATGGTAGCCTGTCGCCACTCATCCATATCGAAGATGACCGATGGCCCCCACACGGAAGGCCGACGATATAGTGTCATATCCTGTCCCCAATATGTGGCCTGGTCACGGTATCCTACCACGTCGGTTATTACGTGTGAGTGATACAGGGCTATGGCATCGTTGCCGTTGAAATTGAGAGGGGAATCTTCTCCGGCAGGAATTAGTAAGTCGGCATTTGCAAGTAACTCCTCATGTGTACATTGGCTGTTTACCATGATATAACTCTCTTGGGGCTGCAACCATACGTCGGGTAGGGCATAGTAGTCTTTGTAGTCGCCATATCCGTTCTGCTGCCGTGCAATGCCGTAGTCGGCCAGATGTAATGCCGTAGTTGTACCGTTGTATAGTGCTATAGCTTTGTTGTAGCTGCTTCCTTCTACGTAGGCCGATATAAAGAGGTCGGTTGCTTCGCTGGCTCCTTGGTATAGTTGTAGATGATAGCCATCGGCATTGGGATATTCTACCCAATTTAATGTGGCGGCTACTGCATTTATGTCTGTTGTAGGTAGAGTTACAAAGCTGGTCGTTCCGTTTACTTGTACCGCCACCGATACCGGGGCATACAATCCTCCGCCCGATATGAGCAGCGTATCGCGTAATGTTCCCGACAGTGTACTGTTATGGTAGGTTAGGTATACATCTACACCTTGCGAAGCCTCGGTCTCTCCCACTGTCGTACGGTCGGTCTTGATGCCACTATTATTTTTCCATGTGAGTAGCAGTGGCGATTGCAGATTTTGTGCCTGTACCGGCAGTTTGTATGAAAGAGAACCGCCTTGCATCACTGTTCCCATTTCTATCACTGTACCCGATATGGGGGTTGTCATATAAGGGTCATTGGCGGCACCCGTATGGAATGCATATCCTATACTGTCACCCCACAGATATTCTGCTATGGCCGGATAATCTATCAGCGGATTTCTATTGTGCTGTGCTTCATAAACGGCTTCATTTCGCGCTATCTCCTTCTCACTTACGGGGTCTTCCCGATGCCATCGCATGAGTAGCTCTATGGCGTAATCGGTTAATGTCGGATACTCTTCGGCTTCAAACATGTACACTCCGTCTGCCATCCATGTGTAGTCTTGGTAGCAAATAGCTACATACATATACATGCGGGCAAAGTCTCCTTTATACTCGTCGGCCGGTTCAAAAACCGTAAGCGTACGATTGTTTACAGTAGCTTTTCCAACTCGTGTGACACCGTTGTCGAAAGTAGCTTCTGTAACCTCGCCAAGGATATTGTTGCTTTTAGCCAGATTGGCAGCCGCATCGGCCGGGACAAGGTGGTGCAAATCGTAAGAGGCATCATATATAAATGGTGACAGTTCGCCCCACCAGCTTTTGGGTACACTGTGTTCGATGTTCATCTCGGGATGCGAACCTTCGGTAGGGAAGTAGCGTACCACATCGGAATACATATCCCAGATAGACCCGTCGGGGCGGACATCGGAGGTACGAAATACCTCCCATGTCCCCGTACTTCCGTATTCGATTCTTCCGTGTCGGCTTATTATGTCATGCAGTGAGCTTTTTAGCTCGGCATCTTGTTTGCCATCGGCAGTTGCATAGTAGCCGGCAGGAATGTCGGCATTAGATGTGAAGGCTATGGCCGCAAAAAGCAGCACATATATCCGGCGGATTTTCGGCATAGTCAATCAGGTATTTTTAGTGTATCATTACACGTGTGGCAAAGCTGCCGCTCGACGTAACAATTTGTACAATGTAGATCCCTTTCTTTGCAGGCATTACGCTTTCGCGTTGTGCATGTAAAGTACGCATTCCGCACAAACGGCCATCTACACTATAATAATAGAGGCGTGCATCAGCCGGGGCGCCATCTACGTATATCTTATCGCCGTAGGCATATACATACAAGCCATCGGGCATGACAAGCTTCTCTGTTGTCGCTTGAGAGGTGCTTACCTCTACGACGTTCGATTCATCTAGTTTCGTTTCGTCGTTGTATGCCGTTACGCTGTAACGATACTCTTGTTGTTCGTTCAGTCCCGTCACTTTGTGTTGCAATACATTTCCTACATGGAGCGGATAACCTTCGACAAGCTCCAACGTTGCACCGCCACCCTTTTTGATGACTACATGTTGCAGATATACGCGAGCTCCTTTTTTGGCAAGGAATGTTACTGTCGACGAGGTGGTAGCTACAGGCAATGTGATGGTTTCGGTCACTCCTTCGGCTGAGCAATCTACATCGGCTACTTGTGAACCGTCTACCGATATATAAAGATGTGAGTTGTCACTGGTTCTGTATGGAGAGCATGTTACTGTAACTGTTGCAGGCGTACCAGATAGGTCGAGAGTTGGAGTAGTTATAGAACCGTCATTGCTACCCGATGCCAAACGTAAACTCCCGTTTTCTATAGCCGTGAAGCCAGTTGTTTCCCAGTCGGGAGCCGACGAGAATGTAACATCTACAAGCACCTGCTCCTCTGCTGTGGCGTTGCCGTCAACGTGCCATACCGATAATTCATAATCGGTTGCCTGCGAATGAGCCGACCATAGAGCCGTAAATGAGTTCTCGGTTACCTCTGTGGCGGCAAGAGCTGCAAATCCTTCTCGAGCCGTACCCGATAGGTGTATATTGTGTGAGGCCGTCAATCCTCCGCCCGACAATACAAGCGTAGCGGTATGTGTGCCAACAGCTGTAGGTGTATAAGTCACAACTATCGAGATACCGTTGTTGATAGCTTCGCCGTCGGCCGAGTTTTGAGACAGAGCAAAATATGAAGCATTTGTCCCCGAGAGCGACAAGGATATGTTGCCCGATAGGTTATGGCCTTTTATGGAAATGTTTTTTGAAACAGACGATTGTTGTGTACCCAATATGGCTGTGCCTACTTCTACTGTACTGCCTGAAGCTGGCGATTCTATAAAGGCTGTTGCACCCGGAGTGAAGGGAGTTGATGTTTGATCGCCGAAGATTAAGTCGACCAATTCCGGATAGTCTATAAATGGGTTACGGTTGCCTTGCAATTGGTATACAGCCTCGTTGCGGTTTATCTCCTTTTCACTTACAGGGTCTTCCTGATGCCAACGCAGCATCATTTCGCGTGTCCAATCTTTGAGGTAAGGAAAAGAACCGCTGAATACCGAAGCTCCTTCGCCGCTCCAGCCTCCGCAGGCTGTAGTATAACGTGTTGCCATGTAAAAATAGATACGGGCAAAATCGCCTTTATACTCATCGGCAGGTTCAAAAACTGTGCCCGAGAAGCCGGCTACGGCACATGTCCCTACTCGTGAAAAGCTGCCGTTGGAAACGTAGCTTGTAGAGCTAACCTCACCAAAAGGCATATTGCTTCGGCGATTGTTGACATATCCGTCGGTAGGAACTACCACGTGTGCATCGGAATATTTACGTCCACCCAGCCAGCTTTTGGGAACTGAGTGCTCGCGATTGTAACAATCACCCTCGCGCGAATAACTGCCACATTGGTCAGAGCCGAAAACGAAATCGGTAGTCGACGAATACATGTCCCATACTTTACCGTCGTCGCGGCGGTCGGTTGTGCGGTATGCTTCCCATAGATTATCATACCCCAGTTCCTTATCTCCAATAAGGTCTGAGAGTGCCTCTTGCAAGGCGTTGCCGCTTTTGCCAACTGCAGAGTCATAGTATCCTGCAGGGACCTCGGCAATTGAAAGGAATGCACTGGATATAAGCGCAATACCTATTAAATAGAACCTCTTTCTGTCCATCGTATTTACTGTTTTTGATAAAATGAAAAGGTTACAAATGTAGTAAAAGTTGATAATTCTGCAAAAATATTTACATTTTTACGCTGTAAGAATACTCTCATTTATAAGCCAAGAATTTTGTATAATACATACATCTCTTTATATAGTTTGCAGTGATACAGAGCGTTCATTCTTCTTCATATAAAGCATCCATTACTCCTCTATTTCCAAGTTCTTTGTCTCTCGAAATCCAGTGACGGTAGGTTGCATATGCTGTAATGAAATAGACTGCAGTCAGAATCCATAAGGCAACATAGGGACGTGCGACTTGTCGTAAAGAAGCCCCTGTAGTGTTCATTTGTACAAAGCCCTCAACGCCCCAGGTCGATGGTATCAATGAGCCCAGCCACCGCCAAGCTACTGGCATGGCATATCGTGGCCACACGATGCCTGAGAGGAAGATGAAAACGACCGATGTGAAGACGAACAGTAAAAACGAAGCTTCTCGTTCACGTACCAATCCCGAAAGGGTCATCCCCAGGAATATAGATGAGAATAATAGCGGTATGGTAAAAATATATATCTCCCATGGATTGCCCAATCGCGGATATCCGAAAAGCCAGGGAATAAAATGAAACAGATAAACAATGTTGAATATATACAGGCTGCCGTAGCACAAAGCTTTACCTACAATGAGGTGTACTACGCTATTGTGTACATGTTCGCGTCCGTCGTAATAAAGGTGTAACGTATTCTCCTCTTTGATACCGCCGGCCAGCATTCCTAAACCCAGAATGATGCTCTGCTGTAATACAAGTACTATTACCGCCGGAATGAGAAACGATGCAAATCCCGACTCGGGATTGTACATTGCTACCGAGCCGTAGGGAATGGGATTGCTGGCTATATCGGTAAGTGATTGCGATACGCCTATGGGTAAGGATTTGGCACGTATTTCTTTGCCTAATTCCATGGTAACGTCGGTGAGTGCCATGAGAAAGTTTTTGTAGTAGATGAGCAGGCTCATGTCTGAATAAAATTCCACTACGCCTTGTTGGCCTCGGACTATTGATTTGTCAAACTCCTGTGGTATATATAGTATACCATAGCATGTCCCTTTCATCATCATTTGACGGGCTTCGGCCATATTGGCACAATATGATATCACTTGTACGTTGGGCGAAGCGTCGAGGGCGCGTACCAAGTGGCGACTCAATGCACAACGGCTGTCGTCTACAACTACCATTGGTACGTCGCGAACCACCTCGGGATTGTATATGGCTGCGTAGAGGAGCGGATATGCCAAGGTAAGCAAAAAGAAGAATACGAGAACACCAGTATCGCCGAATACCATCTTATACTCTTTGCGCCAGATATAGCTGATGTCGGCACATGAGCGTCGCAACTGCGGTACTATTTTCTTCTGTAATTTCATTTTCGTAAATTTTCAAGGTTCATATTGGGGATTGAGCAGTGCTTTTTTCAGTCGTCCCAGCAAAATCAACGATGCTACGGCAAAACCGATTAATGCAACATAATGCCAGCGGCAGTAATAGAGCGGATACCCGTTGAGTGCTTGAGAAATATAAATCAGAAAGTAGTGTCGCACGGGTAACAGGCAAGAGAGCATGCCCAAAGGAGCGTACATAGATGATACCGGAAAAGAAAAACCACCCAGGGAGAATGATAATATACCTATCACAGCCCCGGCACTAAAGCCTACACGAAGAGAGGGCGCAAAGCTTAGTAAGATAACGGCCAACCCTTGGGTGGCTATGATGAGCAGCAACATGGCAAATATCATGTGCCATGTAGGGCAATGTAATGGAAAGTGCAGAAAACCGTATAACACTGATTGTCCCAGTACACCTATTGCTGTAAAGATGCATGTTTGTGGCAGTAGTTTCCCCGTCATGGCTATCACAATAGAGTTCTCGGAAGTACGCATCCAGCGACGCGAGGTGCCGTGTTTTATCTCTATTCCTATGCTGTATATTGTTACCATGAGTACCATCAGCTGTAAAGTGGCCGGAATAAACGAATTATTGAGGTATATCGAGTAGTTGAGCCATGGATTGCCTATGGGGTGTATTTCGGCATTGATAGGTAATAACAGAGACTTTATGTTGGCCTCTGGTATGCCTGCTGCTGTGAGCACATGACCGACAGCCTCTCCCGATGCAAGTACCGACAGCGTTTTGAAACTTTTGTACAGCAGTGAGCCCGGTATGAAATAGGCATTGTTGGTGTAGAAAGATATTTCTGGCTGACGAGCAGCCATTGTCAGCTCTTCAAAACGTGATGGAATCACAAGAAACCCGAAAATCTCATTGCGTTGCATTGCATCGCGAGCCTCTGAGAAACTCATAGGCTCGTTTTCTATGCGTAATTGCTGTTGCGAGGCCAGTTGCCTTACGAAGTCGTGCGATAGGTTGCTGTTGTCTAAATCGACTACCGCCACTGGCAGCTTTTCGGGCAGGCCGTTGTTCATCATAGTGAGGAAAAACAGAAATGCAAAGAGCGGCATGCCTATCATACAGATGAGGCATACCGGCGAAGAGACAATACGGCACAATTCGCGCCACATCGTACACCATAGAGCCCGGCTTTGCGATTGGATTGTTTTCATTGTCTTGTTTCTTCCATTAAAACCGACATGCCAGGATGCAGGCCTTGTATCGGTGACAACGGTCGTGCCTTCACGTTGAAGGTTTTGGCGTCATATTCGCCAGTTACTTTTGTAGCTCGCCATACGGCATAAGAACCCATATCCTTTACGTGGAAAACTTGTAGGACTACCTTCTTATTACCAAGGGCAGGAATAGAGGCTTGTATTTGCCCTCCTACAGGAAATGCTTGCAATAACTCTTCGCGTACATTGAAAGAGACCCACATGTCGTCCTTTTTCGTCAGGTTCATTACTGGAGCCCCTATGCTTACCAATTCGCCTACGTAAGGAAATATCTCACTCACCACACCGGCACACGGGGCTGTCAGGTACGAATCTTCGAGCAAAGCTTCTATCTCTGCCACCCCTCCGTCGGCAGCCTCGAGCATAGCAGCCGAAGCCCGGCGATCTTCTTCGCGGGCACCCTTTACGGCCATGTCATATTGCGATTGCGCAGCACTCGCGGCTGCCTGTGCCATAAGATATGCAGCTTCTGCTTCATCACGTTTCTGTTCCGATACAACTCCCTTTTCATAGAGCGATTGCATGCGGGTGTAGGTTTTATGTGCAATATCGAGGGCTGCTTGCGACTGTAGCAGCATGTCATGTGACATGCGTACCATTTCGCTGCGTGTACCGGCATCAACCTTGCTGTTTTCTGCTGTTGCGGCAGCGCGCAATGCATTGGCAGAAAATAGTTGGGCTTCGGCCATCGACGAATATATATGTATCAGAGTGTCGCCGGCTTCTACCGATTCGCCTTCCTCTACCATAATCTCGGCTACTCTGCCCGGAAGTTTGCCCGAAATACGTATTTGTGTGGCTTCTACTTGCCCTTGTATTATCTCGGGTGCCGGTTGTAGCAGAAATAGGCCTGCGAGCGAAACAATAATAAATAGTGAAACAAGTGCTATCAGTCCTATAGTCAAGCTGTTTCTTTTTTTCTTCTTTTCCATATCTGTAGTTTATGCTTTTTTATTCATTCTCCATAGTGCGTTTCTCCCAAGGCTCTTCCCAATGCGGCTCGGCTTACTCGTACGGCTATGTAGGCATCAATCTTTTCGGTTTGTGCCTTTTCCCAAGCCACTTGTGCGGCAAGAACATCACTTGTTGTGCATACACCTTCACTGAATGCTACTTGTGCATTATGCAGGTTTTCGGTTGCTTTCTCGCTATTCTTACAAGTCATGTTATAGCTTTTTATGGCTTCACTGTAGCGGTAGGTTGCCTGATTGACTTGCAGTTCTATGCGTTCTTTGGCAGCCTCGGTTTCTATACGGGTAACTACTGTAGCGCTGTGCGAGGCTTTGTAACGGTAGAAATCTGTCCCCCAGTGGAAAATAGGTACTCGCAAGACAACACCTACGCGAAACATTCCGTCAATGTCAGTTTTGAATCCCTTGTATAAGTTAGGCTTGTTGAAAGTGTATGCTCCAACTACGGCTACCGATGGCAGCATAGACGATAATACCATGCGTTGTCTTGCTTCGGCCATAAGCGTAAGGTATCCGAGGCTTTTTATCTCTTCGCGGCGGTCATATACACTTGCCATGTCTATTAGGGGAAGGGGAGTATCGGTTGTTGTTGTGTCTTGAGGTATTGCATCTTGCAGTACGAAGTTGCTGTCTAAAGGCATTCCGCACAGTTGAGCCAATACCATGCGCGATAGAGATAGTCCGTTCTCGGCTTTTACAAGAGCTATTTCAGCTTCATTAAGAGCAACATTTACCGAGAGTTCATCGCTTCGGGTGGCTACCCCCTCGGCTACCATGGCAGCAATGTTGTTGTGCAATACTTCTACCAAGGTGACAAAATTTTGGGCTAAGGCTCTTTTTTGCTCCAGCGATACGACCAACCAGTAGGCATCATCAACCGATGTGATGACTTTCTCTTCGGTTAAGCGACGTTGCGAGCCTGCCAGCTCTTCAGCGTGGGTTGCTACGTCGTTGAGTGCTTTTATTTTACCACCCATAAAAACAGGTTGTGTAAGTGTTACAGCACCTACGGCGACGTGGTGCGTATCAAATGCAAGTAAGTCGTCGGGAATGAGTGCCGATGCCAACGATGCAGGAAACCCTAATCCTCCTATGGTAGAGCGTATGGCATCTACATCGACTAATTGTATCTCTTTCTGATTGTAAATATATGCTCCTGTGAAGTCTATCGAGGGTAGATATGCGCCTCGGGCTGCTTTGCGAGCATACGTAGCCTGTGTTACTACTTCGTCGGCAATCGAGAGCGATTTGTTGTTACGAAGCGCCATGTTTCGGCAGGAGTCGAGTGTAAGAGGTTCTTGTGCCATTGCTCCCGACAGTCCCCCTGCCAGACTGTAAATTATGGCAATGCTCCAAACCTTCCAAAAATACCTTTTTACCATAAATATGTACCTATTAATTAAATATATAATAGTTGTTAAGTTAACTAATTAGAGACTATATGATGTTTCATTTTGCAGTACTCTACTATCATAAGAATTTTTGGTACAAAAAATTTGCTGTGGCAAACGATGAGTTTGTGAGCGCCAAAGGTACAATTTTTATTGATTATACAATGATTAGTTACACAACTATATGAAAATTTTTTTATAGTATCGGTTAGTGTGCTGAAATATATTTCATAAACATCTTGTAATCATTGTTTTATTTGAATATGTAAAAACTGTGAATAAATTGAGATAACAGATAAAAACGTTCGTTTTGACATCAGAATAGAAAAACAACAGGTATTTACACGTTTTCAAATTTCGTGATGAAAGGGGACTTGCGTATTACAATTCAAGTCATACATTTGCTTCTACCCTTGGCATGTGCTATCTTTGTATCATTGTAATTGCACTCTCTGTTTAAGATGAACCGATTTGCCGACGTTATATTACCGTTGCCTCTACATAACTATTTTACCTATCGTATCCCTGACGAGATGCAGGGTATACTGCGGCAAGGTCATCGTGTCGTTGTGCCGTTTGGTCGTTCCAAGTATTATACGGCCATTGTTGCCATCTTGCATGATACAGAGCCTGTGGGTTATGAGGTAAAGGAGATAAGTACGTTGCTCGACGACCAGCCTATCCTGTTATATCCTCAAATCAGATTTTGGGAATGGATTGCCGAGTATTACCTCTGCTCGGTAGGTGATGTATATAAGGCGGCACTTCCTGCCGGACTGAAGTTGGAGAGTGAGACTTCACTGACAGCCAATCCCGATTATGAAGGCGATACGGACGAACGTTATACCGAGAGGGAAGCTTTATTGGTGGCTGCTCTTGCATCGCAAGGCCGTCTCACGGTACATGAGATAGAGAAATATACAGGATTGCGCAATACGCTTCCTGTGCTACGTCGGCTGGTAGAGCGCGGAGCTATTTTTGTTTCTGAAAGGATACGTACTGCCTATAAGCCCAAGACCGAGACTTGTGTACGGTTCACCTTCAACCAAGGCGACGACGATGCTCTGCGTGCCGCCTTCGATGCGATAGGGCGTGCCAAGCAGCAAGAGACACTGTTGCTTGCTTATATCGACCTTTCGCACTTTATGCAACGGGGCAAGTGTATCGAAGTGTCGCGGGCCGGGCTGTTGAAAAGAGCCGGCGTTTCCACCGCCGTATTGGCCGGATTGGTCAATAAAGGTATCATGGAGACTTACAAGCGCGAAGTGAGCCGTTTCGCCGTGTGGCAGAAGACCCTTTCGCCGCTACCTTCACTCAGTACCGAGCAAGAGCGTGCCCTCTGCGAGATATATGCCGCTTTTCGTGAGAAAGCTGTTACATTATTACATGGTGTTACTTCAAGCGGAAAGACGGAAATATATATCCATCTCATACACAATTTGCTGAAACAGAGAAGGCAGGTACTCTATCTTGTGCCCGAAATTGCACTTACAACCCAGCTGACCGAGCGTTTGCAACGTGTCTTTGGTGAGCAGTTGGTCATATATCATTCTCGTTTTTCTGATAATGAGCGGGTGGAGATATGGCAAAAACTTTTGGCAAGTCGCGGGCCTTGCGTAGTTTTGGGCGTGCGTTCGTCTATCTTTTTGCCTTTCCACGATCTCTCATTGGTCATCGTCGATGAGGAGCACGAGACCAGTTATAAGCAGTACGATCCTGCCCCTCGCTATCATGCCCGTAATGCTGCTATTGTATTGGCAAACATGCATGGAGCGAAGGTCCTTTTAGGTTCGGCTACGCCTTCTATAGAGAGCTATTACAATGCGTTGAACGGCAAGTATGGTTTGGTTGAGTTGTTTACCCGATATTCCGACAACCCATTACCCCTTGTCGAGACTGTCGACTTGCGCGAGCAGCGAAAGAAGAAGCAGTTGTCGGGTAGTTTCTCACTGCCATTGGTAGAGAAGATAAAGGCTGCCCTGCAAAGCGACGAGCAAGTTATACTTTTTCAGAACAGGCGTGGTTTTGCCCCTATGATAGAGTGTCGCGACTGCGCATGGATACCTAAATGTATCAATTGTGATGTAAGTCTTACCTATCACAAACGTGACAACAAGATGGTGTGTCATTATTGCGGTTATACTTGCGACATTCCTCGTGTTTGTCCTGTTTGTGGCGGCACTGCCATAGAGATACATGGATATGGTACCGAGCGCATCGAAGAAGATGTAGAGCGGCTTTTCCCCGACACCAAGGTGGCTCGTATGGATACCGATACCACCCGTTCGCGCACAGCCTACCAAGAGATTATTGACGATTTTGCCGCCGGGCGGAACAAAATCCTTATCGGTACACAGATGGTTACCAAAGGACTCGACTTTGACCGTGTAAGTGTTGTAGGTATTATCAATGCTGATGGAATGCTTGCCTTTCCCGATTTTCGGGCTCACGAGCGGGCGTTTCAGTTGATGGCACAAGTGGCAGGCCGTTCGGGTAGAGGCAAAAGTTCGGGTACCGTTATAGTGCAAACCTCACAGCCAGAACATCCCGTTATTGCACAAGTCATACATCACGATTATAAAGGTATGTACGACAGGCAGTGTGCCGAGCGCGAAGCTTTCGGCTATCCGCCTTATACACGTCTTATATACATATATTTGAAGCACAAAGATGAGGCGCTTCTCGATACCTTGGCTCAGCGATACGCTGCGACGTTGAGGCAGGTATTTGACCACCGCGTGATAGGTCCCGATAATCCTCCTGTAGCCCGTATACAGTCGTTGTATATTCGTAAGATTATGCTTAAAATAGAAGTCTCTGCTTCCATGGCTCAAGTGAAGTCGTTACTGAGACGTATTTACGAGAAGTGCCTCGACGATACCCGTTTCAAGACCCTCACATTATATTACGATGTAGATCCATTATAAAATACAACTATCATGAAAACAAGAATGACACTTCTTCTTACCGCCTTACTATTGTTTTGTGGGGCACAACAAGTCAATGCCGACTCTCTACGATACATCACAGCCGACACACTCACTTTGGTAGGCAAAGCCATGCCTGGCGGTAGCCATTGGCATCGTATCGACACGGCGCAGTATTCGGCGTTGCCACCAAAAGTCAAGAACCTCTTCCGTACTCCTGCAGGGCTTGCCGTATGTTTTACTACCGATAGCAAGACCATTGCAGCCCGTTGGGAATTGAAAAAGAAAAAATACAACAACAATTTCTCTCCCATAGCTCAAAAGGGACTCGACCTTTATCGACTGAATGAAAGTGGAGCGTGGCAGTGGACTGGAGTTGCACGCCCTTCTATGAGCAATCTGAAAGAAAATAAGGCGGTTGTTGCACAAAATATGCCCGGTAAGGCTACAACCTACCTACTGTATTTGCCGCTTTATACCGAGCTGGTATCGTTAGAGATAGGCATAGATTCTGCTGCAACAATACAGGCTGCACCCGACCCGTTCCGGCACAAAGTAGTCATTTACGGGTCGAGTATTCTGCACGGAGTAGGATGCAGTCGTCCCGGCATAGCTTTTGCCTCGCAAATGAGTCGGCGCACAGGCATTAACTTCATCAACCTTGGCTTGAGCGGTCGTGGTAAGATGGAAGGTAGCGTGGCCGATATGCTCGCCGAAATAGATGCCGATGCTTTTGTACTCGATTGCATGCCCAATCCTACGGGTGACGAAATAAACGAACGGGCAGAATATATGGTACGTACCATTCGCAAAGCACATCCGAAAGCCCCTATTATCATGATAGAAAGCTATCGTTGGGAAAACAATTATACCGACAGCGTAGCACGTACGGCTGGTGACGACCGTGCTCGTGCATTTGTTTCACAGGCCGAGCGCCTTATACAAGCCGGCATTCCGTACCTCTATCTCATACGCGACCACAATGCCATAGGCAACGACCATGAAGGCTCTGCCGACGGTATCCACCCCAATGACCTCGGCTTTGCTCGTATCATTGCCGCTTATGAGCCCGAACTGTTACGTATCCTCCGTGAAAATGGCATAGAGTAGAGGATAACTCTTGTTATGGTTTTTCAGTTCCTCGCGCCCGGCTGTCTTTTCATCGATAGGCAGTCGGGTGGGGTGGGTTATGTCATTACTTCTTTTATTCCGGCGATGTATGGTTATTAATGGAGTGGTTTTGCCAAGGTTGCTATTTACATCTGTTGAGGCTTTTTTGTATCTTCTCTACTTCTTTAACCACTGTAGCGTAAGACCTTCGACCCCTCTGTTTGTTTTATATGCGTACGGCGATAGTCGTCGTACATAACATAAAAATAAAAACGGAGGTATTATTATGACAACACCTGCTAAGCGTATGCAAAACTGGCTCCCCGGCATTTTCAACGACTTTTTCGGGAACGAATGGCTTGCCAAGAGCAATGCCGCAGCTCCGGCATTGAACATTGTCGAGACTGACAAAGAGTATATTGTTGAGATAGCCGCTCCCGGTATGACAAAAGACGATTTCTGCGTTACTGTCGACAAAAACGACCAACTTATCGTGACAGTAGAAAACCGCAATGAAGATACCGAGAAAGAGCGTAAGGGAAAATTCCTGCGTCGCGAGTTTACTTACTCTCAGTTCCAACAAACTCTCATTCTGCCTGAGAACGTCGTCAAAGAAAAAATTGAGGCTCGACAAGCCAATGGTGTGCTTACCATCACTATTCCCAAAGCTCATGAAACTATGGCTGAAGCACCTCAACGCATAAACATAAAGTAAGAGTAAAGAAAATACTTATCTCGCGACATCGCGGCGGGATGGCATTTGGCCCGGAAGTTTCCTGTAACTCCGGGCTTTTTGTCTTTATATTCTTATATATATGTTGTCCATATTTATTAAGATGATATGAAATTATAGAATATTTACTTTGTTATTTTAAGAGTTGAATAGAAAATTTATATAGAATGATTGCTTATATTTTGCCAAAATATGTGGTATTTAAAAAAATAAGAATTTTGCTTTTCTAAAATTAGTTATTAACTTTGCAACTAAACCTATAATCAGACAGCCTATGGTATAAATATTTATTTGAAGACATTTTAATAGAAAGGCGTTAGCTTTTATTTCGGGATTCTAAAACTTCTAGATATTTCATGATATCCTTGAGAAATGAAATTGCACGCTCGTACTGTATGCAGTGAGGGTTTTATTCATTGTAATGAGGACAAGGTTGTGAAAGAGTGCAGAATCTGATAGTAAAAAGAATTGGTCCGCGCTTTTTTATTTGTCTATTTCTAGTATAGGACCTTTATTCTATTCTTTTCATAATTTAATACCAAAAACAAATGAAAAAACTGTTTATTATTGTAGCGTTAGGCGTTTTGCTTTTAAGTTCTTGTAGTTCTATGAATGAAATAATTCCTCAGGCTATCAATACAGTACATTCTGTAACGTTTGATGAGTTGAACTTTAATCGAGAGGATTATATCATTTTAAATACTGTTACAGCAGATGCTACGGTCTCTTTTGTGAAAAAAGGTAGCAAGTTCAAGATTCAAGATACAAATAATGAATTTGAAATTAATTTTAGGGTAAAGAAAGGTATCTATACTGATTTTAAGTTTGATGGAATATTAAGAACAGGATATCTTGCTAATGATTATGCAACAGAGCGACCTGTGGATCTCACAAGCCCTTCTGAAATTGTTCGAGGAATAGCTATCTATCGGTTGATTAATATGGCACAAATGGAAGGTGCCGATGGAATTATAGAACCTACAATATCTACTAGTGTAGAGCAGAACGGTAGTATTATTTTATTTAAAACAGTAGTAAATGCTAAATTGGTTAAATTAAAAACTGATAGGTAATCATGAAATACATATATCATTTTATAATAGCATTAGTTGTAGGTGTATTGTTGGTGGGTTGTTCTGCTGCGAGAAAAGTGGTAACATCTGAATCAAAAAGCGAAACAGGAATTATTTATCTTTCTTCAATCGCTAATCCTATTCCTAATAAATATGTAAATATGGATTATGGCATTCGGTTGCAAGTCCGTGATGCAAGAGCTAATAGTAATATTCTTCAAAAGCATGATAACTATGTTGTCTCTATGCCAAGGGTAAGTGTGCAACCAGATGTATTGTCTTTTGTATCAGAGAGTATGCGCCGTTATATGCGAGTAATGGGATTTAATCTTGATGCAGATATTTCAACTGACTACTTAATGACAGTCTCTATTAATGAGTATAAAATTAATTATTTGTCAGGATTAGGTTGGACTGCAACTGTCCAAATGCAGGTTATGGTAGTTGATAAAAACAATCAGCCAGTTTATCCCACAGTGACTGTTGCAGGAAGAGCTGATCAACAAGGTAGGGGTAGTGATTATGCTTTAGGAAGTCGTGTTATTAATCAAGCATATTCACTAGCTTTAGAGGATATAGATTGGGATCGTATAGCGTTTTTCTTGAAAAAACAATCTTCTCCTTCTCTTGAAAAAAACAAACAAGTGGAAGGGGATGGAAATACGGCCCTTGAATCAACTGTTATCCGTTGGTTTGTTGACTCTTCTCCTAAAGGAGCTGATGTGTATACTAGGGTAGTATCTTCTACTCCTGAGGTAAAAAATACAAATCAAAATTATGTTGGTACAACTCCTTATGAAACAACAGAAACATTTGATATAAAAGGGCTCACTTATAATAATTCGGGTAATGTCCAAATTGAAATAGTTTGTGAAAAAGCAGGTTATATTACACAAAAGAAACGTTTTAATTTACGACAAGCTATTGATCAAAAGGAGATCTCTACTAAATTTAGTTTAATTAAGGAAGAATCTCCAGAGTAATAAATTAGAAATATAAGTCTTTAGAAAAAGTCCGGAAGTTTCCTGTAACTCCGGGCTTTTTGTTACGAAACTTATAGATAATTGCGTATTGTTTGAGTTGTACGCTTGATATGACAGCGTGACGATTAGCTATGAATAAACGAGGTCGCAACATGTTGCGACCTCGTTTCGTTACCCGACAAAAATAATTTGTTGTGGGTTGTCTTTTATATTCAGAAAGGACTATCTTGCAGAGTTGACCGGGATAGTTATCTCTGTATAGTCATGTCAACACGTAGGATATACGAGATTCTTTTCTTCTATTACATCCAATACTTCGCGAAGGTATTTGTCGGCTTCCCAGCGTGCCATAGGCAGGTCGTGCAGGAGGTAGTTGCCACAGTCGCGCGGAGCTTGTCCCGGCACTTCTCCCTCGAAGTCGCGGATGAAGCGGAAAGTTTCGCGCATCAACTCTACAATGTCGCAGCTCTCCAGGTCGCCTTGTACCAAGAAATAGTTGCCTGTACAGCATCCCATAGGGCCCCAAAATACAATCTTATCGCCCCACACCGGGTGGTTGCGCAAGAATGTAGCAGCCAAATGCTCTATTGTGTGTAATGCTCCGTAGCCTATGGCAGGTTCGCGGTTGGGCTCTTTCATGCGAATGTCGAAAGTTGTCACTACATGGTCGCCCAAATAATCTTTGCGCGAAACATATATACCTCGCAGCAAGTGCAGGTGGTCGATGGTAAAACTCGGGATTTTTTTCATATCGTCATATATTATAGGTTCTCTATCGTTTTGCGTAAAATGGCGAACGATTGTTCTGGAGCTGCCTCCCAGAAGTTGGTATATTGTTCCCAATGTCCTTCTACTCCGGGGGTGTCGCTGATGATGCGCATCGATACAAATGCGACACCGCACATATAGCATGTCTGTGCTATGGCCCCGCTCTCCATATCTACCGCAAGACCTTCGGGGAAACGAGCCTTTATTGCATCCAGTTCGGCACGTGCGGTTATAAACTTATCGCCGCTGCATATCAATCCACCGTATACCCGTTTGTCGGGATTGGCTGTCAGTATCTTTTCTACAAGATTGTGGTCGGTCATAAAACGGGGTGGTAACCCTTGCACCTGTCCATATTCATTACCGTCGCCACACCATACGTCGTGATAGACCACTTCCGTCGCCACTACCATGTCCATAATGCGTGTAGTGGGGTCTATACCTCCGGCAACGCCTGTGTTGATAATACAATCGGGGGCAAAGCGACGTATCAACTCGTAGGCTCTCACCGCGGCACAAACCTTTCCTATACCGCTTTGTAACAATATAATATCGTGATTACCTGCTTTACCTGTGATGAACCGTGCGCCACCTGTTCCTTCCGTTTCGTGACGATCGGTAAGAATGCCCTCAACGCAAGCCAGCTCGGCCTGCATGGCAACAATGATACCTATCTTCATAACAATATTTTTTCTGAGGACAAAGATAGTGCAAACAAGGCCAAAATAAAATAGGGTGAAGCCTTAATTTCATGCATGCTTGCACCCTATTTACTGATGAAATGCTATTGGGGGGGGAGGGGAGCTGCTGCTAACAATAATGGCTTTTCCCCATTCGATTATAAGATTCGGGCGTGAAATAGGGTTTGACAGCCTCCATCCCACGCCCGAATAGTTCGGAATAATTATTTACATTTTATAAAACACTATTTTCTTACCATTATCTTGCTCGTTTCTATGCTACCGTCGCGATATTTGGTTACAACGATATTTACGCCGTTACAAGGTTTGTCATATACAATACCGGTAAGGTCTACATAATATACATCTATTATTTCGTCAGGATTATGGGTAATATTTGTTACACCATCAGTTATGTTGGGCAAATCGTAGGTAATCTTTATGTTAGGTAAGAAAGTCGATGTGTATCCGCTCGACGATATGGCACACAGGTAGTTGGTCATGCTTGCCTTGAAATAGACTGGAACATCACTCATGCCTCCTGTACCTGTATATTTTACAAGGAGTTTGTCTCCACCATCCCATTGCAGCGGTTCGTCGAAAACAATCGTCATCTCTTTGTCTTTGAATTGTATTACACCACCGTTATATACTTCGGTCAGAGTTGGTAATTCTGCCAATCCATCGGCTGTAAGCTCAGTCAAGTCGGTGCTGCCTGCTTCCCATTTTACGTCCATCTCTGCCCAATTGGTTTCCGACAGGTAAAAATCAGGGAGCATAAAATATGTTATCTGTTTTATCTTGCAATCTTTCAGTGAGCTTAGTTGCTCGTCGATGTACAGCATGGCGCTCTCCTGTACTTTGTCTTCTCCATATGCCAGCGGATCCATTGGTATTGACATTCCGGCTTGGCTTTGGGTGCCTATATATAGGGCATTTTCGGCTTCTGCTTTTACAACAATAGGTAGGTCTCCGGCTGTCGTACGCAACGTCACCACACCCTCATATAAACCATCGCGCGGAGCAACGATTGACAGCTCTACCGTCATGCTTTCCAGCGTGGAAATGCTTGTTTCGGGTGTTGTGCCGCTAAAAATAGTATCGTTGCTTATAATTTCCATGATACTGAAATCGTTTCTTCCTACGTTCGTAATAGTCACTTGAGCCTGAGCCTTTTGTTTCGATTGTACAAGCCCAAAATCTACCGTGTCGGTATCCAACAAGGCGTTGTCGTCTTTTAGTTCAATCAATTTCAGCTTTACATTTTTCAGTATGGCACGGTCGTCACCGCCGGCATTATATGCATCTTTTAGATACTCGAATGTGATGTTGTAAGTACCGGCCATCAAATTACGTTCATCGCTGAATTTGGCTATCGACGAGAAGAATGTACCACTGTAACTCTGTGGAGCTTCGTCGTTAAAAGTTACCGTCAGCTTGTCATTTTGTTCGCTCGATACCTCTCCTTCGTAAGAAAGCATTGCAATATGACTCTCAGGGATGACAAACGAAGCCTTGAGCCACGAGCTGCTGTTGTCGATACCGCTGTTTGACGAGAAGGCCTCTCCAAGTACTACATCCCAAGGATGCTCCTCCGATGTGCTCCATGCTATATACTCCTTGCCTTCTGTTACAATGTCGCTATAATCTATCGGGGGAAGTACTTCGCCGGTAAAATATTTACAAATTCGCCGGCTTCGATAGCTGTAAACGTTATGTGCAATGTGTCTCGTCCTCCCAGTGCCTCTATGTCTAATGCGGCTGTTTCAAAGGCAAATTCATCGGGCTGGTCGGTTTCGGCATATACTGTACTCTTTACTCCTCCATTGTTGGTGATAAGCAATTCCAAATCAGCTTTTTCTCCCACATGACACATCGGTACAGCTACGGTGTCGGTGCATGTAAATACGCCCTTATTTTCCGGTATGATATATACTGCATCGACGTAATACTGCATTAAATACTGCTGACCAAATTCGTAGACATCCATTGCTCCAAAGCCTCTATCGGGCTTTATTTCAGTCGTATCTTCGTTGATGGTAAATACTACTTTGTCGCTGTTAGTATCATACAACCATCCGTTGGCAGCATCGAAGTCTCCTGTAACGACAACAGCCCAAAACTGCATATCGCTATTGTAAAAATCGTCTATACGCTCACCCAATACCCATTTATTGCTTATGTTACGCGGCGTTTCCATTACTATCTTGTTACCATCGGTTATAGTAGCGCGCATCGGGGCAGCGGGCGCATACATGTCGGCAGGAAGATTCATCAAATTATCTATTAATACTTCTCCATCGTTACTGAAGGTAAACCGCGTCGTGAAGTGCTGTGTCGACAAGTTCGCTCCTACAAAATTCATCTCTTCGTCATGTGACGCATGCACGATAGCTGTCATCTCTTTTACCGTTTCCACATACTCGTTATCGAGTAGCCGTACGCGGCTTATGTTGGCAAGGTCACGTCCCTCTGAACCGTTACCGTCCTTCTTATATACGACTTTTACACTGTGTTTACCGGCCGTGAAGTTATAATGGAATTTGCCACTCTCCTCGCCGCTTACACTCAGCTCAGCCTTCGTTGCATCGTCTATATAGAAAGACAAGAAGTCGCTATTTTCTTGCGAAGAAACACTGTAATCCATCACAATGCCTCGCGGACGGTCTATCTCTATATTGATATAAAAATACGCCTCGCTGTTGTCGTCGCCGTTATTCAGGTTTTGAGCCACTCCTTCGTAGCATCCCCAGCCGTTATTCCCTTCACCTATGGTGAAATCGGTAACCGACCCATCGGGCGACAGCTGTGTGAAGTCGTTCTCACGAGGCAAGAGGCTTATGTTGCCTAATGTTACTTCATCATCCAACGCGTCACCGTAAGCGTCCTTTACATATTCTATCCTGAACGTATGGCGTCCCTTATCGACATTCAAACGGCCGACTCCTTATACTCTGTACCCTGAGCCCACATGTAAGTCTCGCCGTCGATATACAGGTTCATCCTGTCTATATTATACGTGTAACCGCCATCATCGGTACTAACCTTATTCATCATGGTCGATACCGAATAGTCGAAACTGAGTGTGTAGGGCGCTTCCACCGTAAATTCACCCTGCATGAACGAAATAGAGTTGCATACTCCTTGGTTCGATGATACGGCTTTTGTTCCCTCAATGACAAATGGGTACGGGTCGCTGGTTTCCCACTGTATCAGTGCTGCATCGCTGGCGGTAACTATTGCCGAGAAATCGGCTGAAACCGTATCGGTATCAACTACTGTTGCGGCCGCAGGCTTTTCTATAACCTTCTTCGGCATAGCAGAGTTATAAACTGTCACACTTTGTGCACACAATCCTACAGAAAGAGGCGCAGCTGTTAATAAGAAAAATAGTTTTTTGATCATAATAATTAGATTTGAGTTCTATCCGCAAGTTTATGATGAAAGACGCTCTTATCGTTACAAATCATATGGACAAGATATGGACAGAATTATTAATTAATCCAAATAATGTATCATACTTGCATCAAGTGTGCTTGGCCTTATATAAAGGGTGTAACATTTGTCCTTAATGAATTGGATAAAACTTTTTGAGGGGATTTGTAAAACTTATCATATAGGTAAAGTGTCGATAAAAATGTAAAAAAACACCCCCCGAGTAATTTATTTGCATCTTTCTGAGTAGATGAGGTTGTAAAGGAAAATCGCGATTGTGATGAATAACTGCAGATGTACCGGCCAAATGTAATAATATGTAGAATTATCCAATCTGACGATAAGACTATTATTAGAGTTGTCTATGGCATTTAGTATATCAGCATTTGTGTTGCAAGGCCAATGAAATCTACTTTTTGTAGAGATGAGGATTGTCGCCTTTCAGGAAATATCAGTCAATCTGTTGGATAACTCTCTCCAAGTCTTGTTCTTTACTGAGATTCATCCGTTTGCGCAGGCGGTAACGCAATTTGTAGAATCCTGCTGCCGATATATTCATGGCTTTGATAATCTCATCGCTATTCATCTGCATTTTGATGAAACAAACCAACCGTTTTTCGGTCTTTGTTATTTGTGGATATAGGGCTTCGATACTGTGGCAGAAGTGTGAATCCATCAACTGTAAGCTATGGTCTACACTCTCGGCAGCTTCTTTGTCATACCGTGCCAGGTGCAGGCTCATTACCAAGTTGTCCTGACGGCTTTGTTGTATCTCCTCGCTGTCTTTCAAGTGACGCAAATCGAGTAGTTCCCGTTCTAACCGGTGCCGTTCTACTTCTGCTTCTTTTTGTTGCAGTTCAAGGTCTGATATACGCTTCAATTGAGTTTCTCTGCGATACAATAAGTACATGATTATTCCCGTAGCAGCCAATAACAATACGACAACCGATAGAACGATAATACCTATAGACATTGATAAGTGTCGGTTTTTATCTTCCATTTTGATTATGGCTACTTGGTAGTCTTCCACATCGCGTACAATCTCGTAAGTTACTTGTGCACCACGCATTTTGTCGTGCTGTTCCACCATTTCCTTATAGTGAGTTATATAGGCTTTATCGTCGCCTCTGAGGCTATCTACATATAGTATCATCTCCAAGCTGGGGACATGCACATCGTGTACATTGCTCTCGTAACATGATTGTATGGCCTTTCGTAATGTTTCGTAGGCTTCGTTGTAATTATGGAGGCGAAATGCCATCATGCCTTTACAATAATAATACTGAGGTTGATAGGTGCCGGCAATATGGAAGTCAATACTGTCCAGTATAGCCTCTGCCTTGGCGTAGTCGCCTTTGCGTACATACACTTCGGCCAGATTCCCCATGTCAGAGTTTAACATACTTTTGTTACCGGCTGATTGTATTATGTCTATCGCTGCACGCATATGCTTTTCGGCATAGTTGTAATCGTTATTGAGCTCTACGGCAAGAAATGCTTCGAGTCGGTGATAGGCATACCTGTCTTTTATAGGAAGGTCATGGAGGTTCTCTCGCACAATTTGTAATTAGTTTTGACACGTCTCTAATTGCCCTATACCGAAGTAGACCACAGCCAGCAGCAAGTCGCATTGCACGGCTCCTTGCTTGTTGCCACAGTACTCGTATATAACTTTTGCGGCAGCGAGGTCGTCACATGCAGCCTGGTAGCGGTTATACGAAAGCGCGTCCTGAGAATGTGCTACCAGACTGTCGGCTTCGGCTATTTCGAGTACAGCTTCGGGACTAATATAATGTTGCCATATAGCAATTGCTGCAGCTATAATTGCTATAACAAACAGTGTTGCAATATATTTCCCGTATTTTATGACTTTGTTCATTCCTATTTTTGTTGTTCCTTCTTGCAACTGTAAACAATGGCCAGGACTTTTCTGTGCGGAGTATATCCATTCTTGGTGCTATCTCAATTGCCGCGCTATAAATAATAGATGTCAAGTTGGTTATGACCTATCTCTTATTTTCCCGTTACCAACCACTCTATGGCACGGTCGAGAATGGTATCGTGTCCTTGCAAGGCGGCAATGGTATCCATATCTATTTTAAATCCTGGCGTAGGGTCTATACCAAACTCTGTGTCGTTACCCTCAGCATCGAGGATGGGCGAAGAGGAGAGGCGTATGTTCCACCCGTTAGGAAGGTTGTAGGTGAAGGGTAACCCGCTGCCGCCCCCTGTGCGATCGCCTATCACGGTTACCTGAGGTAATGATTTCATCACTTGTACAAAGTTGTTGGCGGCACTGAATGTATATCGGTTTGTCAATACGGCCACCGGCTTGGTATAGATAAAGTGTCCGGCAGGTGGGGTGTAATAGTAGGCGTACGGTTCGGAGAAATCGTCGTGCCCGGCTCCGGTTTTGTGGCAGATATATCCGGCCAGAGTGCGTTCGGTTATAAATCGCGATGCAAGTGTCTCTACATAGGCAAGGCTGCCGCCTCCATTGCCGCGTACATCAATGATGAGGCCATCGCATGAGGCGAGACGTACCAATATATGGTCTAAACTATTGTCGCTGATACTGTTTGAAAAACTGCCATAATAAATATAGCCAATGTTTTCGCGTAGTTTTTTGTATATGATGCCGTTTGTCTGATAGAAATCAAAATCCAAATAATACTGATGTACCACACGTTCGTCGTAGTTGACCGGATAGTCTTGAAACCATGCCCAATAATACGATGTGGCGAATGATGAAGAGAGGTTGACATGTCCGTCTTGCAACTCGTCGAGCATATCGCTGCATAAGTCGAAGAAGGCATAGTTGCCCATGTTATTGCGCACCTTGGGGCGGTAGACTGTACGTACCGAATCCCAGTCTATATCTTTGTAGTTGAAGAAGCAGTAATGCTCATCGACGATGCTCCACAATGCGTCGAAGTTGCCTACAGCATCGTTGGTTATATCCTTATCGTCATCGACGAAACACGAGTGTAGCAGTATTGATGAACAAAGTGCGAGGAGGTATGTGAAATATCGTTTTTTCATCATTATAACGTATATAGTGCCCTGCATACTTTCCTGTCTTTGTCGCCGGCACTCCATCGCAACAGGTCGCCGGCAAAACCTATCACAAAGTGATGCGATATCCATTGGTATCGGTTACCGGCTGTGTAGGTCGTGTATATACCATTGCCATAGCCGGCGCGTAAAGCCCATGAGCCGAAATGAAGGTCTATTGTCAGTCGGTTTGTCATATCAAATCGCGTAGCCCACGTGCCTGCGTGCAAGAAGTTCTTGTAATTGCCCAGCGATACTTCGTAATACGACTCGGCATATTCAGGTTGGGCAAAAACACCCACAACAGGTAGTGATAATTGGTAGCGCGCTGTTACAGGTAGTTTTCCTAACATGACATTATATACCGCCATTGCCGTGAGTCCCCACGAGATATCGGCTTTTACGGCTACCGGATTATTGCCTCCATGATAATTGTAGAGCGCGGCAGCTGTCAAGGTCATGTCGGCACCATAGTAAATGCGCAGACCTTTTACAGGCAGTTCGCTATACCGCATCATGGCAAAGGCATAATGAAGACTGCCGGCATCGGTAAGCCCGTTACCCGATATGCGTAAACGTGTCCTTGCGAAGTTGAAGCGCAATTGTTGCTGCCACACCCAGCGGTACTTTTCGATGGGCATGGCACGCATCCATTCGGCTCCTATGGCAAGGCTCCAGCCCTTATAAGACCATGGGGCAAGGTAAGTGTCTATCAGTTCCGAGCCACCCACCTCAAATTCTATTGCAGTAAAAAGAGGACACAACGGTTTTGCATCGGCCGGGTTCTCGGCTCGTGCAACAGTTGGCAATAATACTGCCAGCATCAGCAATGTGAGGTATCGGCGCATAGTATCATATTTATATACAAGGTGCTGTTGCCTGTAGCTGCGTATCTATTCTGTTTCAGGTATAAAAAGTGACATTTGTCCGTCTGTGGGTTCCTCTGGTGGAGTTTGAGACTCTTCGGCCGGTTCTTCATGTCGCAAGGGCTCTATCTCGGTGATAGATTCAACGGTGTATGTGGTGATTCGTTTGCCTTTGGCACGGAAACTTTTTACTCCTATGAAGTCGGCTGCCTCGATAGAGAGTGGTTCACGAAAAGCATCGTTACCGCCAAAGCGAACTTCTATACGCGCATAGGCTTCGCGGCTATACAGTATAAGGCGCGAAGCAGGGTTTTCGCCGAGGAAATTCTGCTTGCGTGTCGAAGGTTCCATCTTGAAACGTTTCAGGTAGGGATACCCTTGTTGGTCGGCATCGTAGAGGGCAACTGTCCATATGAGGTCGGCATCGAACTTCTCAATCAGTAATATATTGGGCTCGTAGTGGTTGGTAAGGTCGAAGTTGGTAGTATAGAAATCGCCATTGTCGAGTACGACCAAAACCGAGTCGTTGCCATAAAACTCGCCAAGGCATTTGCCGCGTCCGTCGTAGTTGAGGCGTAGCACATCGCGGTCGAACCATACCATGCGTCCTCCAAGGGTAGAACCGCCACGCTCTTTGAGCGAAATTTTTTGCACTTCGTTGCGAGTGACGATGTTACCCATAGAAGCTCGCCCTTTGATAGTCAGCTTGCCAAAATCTATCTCGGTGTATAGCGATTTCATGCGTGGCTTGGGTTTGAAAACCACTTTCAGTATCTCGGCTTCACCGTTGGGATTGGCCGTGAACCATACGATTTTCGAGCCCGGTTTCCCTTGAGTGAGGTCATATATCTTGTCGCGAGTCACGCCTGTTACTGCAAACCGTTTCATGAATAACATACCCTCTTTGCCATCGCGGTATATTACGTTGTAGATGGTGCGGGCATCGTTTTTCTTGAATACGGCAAGGTGCAATATGTTTTTCCCTACAAACTGTTTTTCGCTGACCTTTACAACCGTGTAGCGACCATCTTTGTAGAAAATAATGATATCGTCAATATCGGAACAGTTGCATACATACTCAGCCTTTTCGTCGCGCTGCAGCCCTGTACCCATGAAGCCTTCCTCGCGGTTGAGATAGAGCTTTTCGGTAGCTTCTACCACCTTTGCTGCCTCTATGGTGTCGAAGTTACGTATCTCGGTGAGTCGTGGGAAGTGTTGCCCATAAGCCTCTTTCAGGTGTGTATACCATGCTATGGTGTAGTCGGTAAGGGTATCCAGATTATGCTTGGTTTCGGCAATGCGTTCGCGCTGGGTGGCGATGAAGTTGTCGGCTTTGACCGAATTGAAACGTAAGATGCGAGCCATTTTTATTTCCATGAGGCGGAGTATGTCGTCAGTAGTCACCTCGCGGATAAATTGAGGCTTGAATGGTTCGAGACGGCGGTCTATGTGAGCCACAGCTTCGTCCATGGTACGGCTCTCCTCAAACTCGCGGTCTTTATAGATGCGCTCCTCAATAAATATTTTTTCCAATGAGGCAAAAAGCAGTGTCTCTTGCAGCTCACCCAGCTTTATTTCCAACTCTTGCCGTAACAGTTCTCGCGTGTGTTCTACACTGCGGCGCAGCACCTCACTTATCGAGAGGAAGTGGGGCTTTTCGTCGTCGATAACGCAACAGTTGGGCGACAGGCTTACCTCACAATCGGTAAATGCATAAAGGGCATCTATCGACTTGTCTGACGATACTCCAGGTTGCAGGTGTATCAATATCTCGGCATGAGCTGCCGTGTTGTCATCAACTTTGCGTATTTTTATTTTGTTTTTCTCCTGAGCCTTCAGTATAGATTCTATGAGCGTCTGAGTGGTTTTCCCATAAGGTATTTCGGTAATGGCAAGCGTGCGGTTGTCTATCTTCTTTATCTTGGCACGTACTTTCACACGGCCGCCGCGTTCGCCATCATTGTAGCGTGACACATCTATGTATCCTCCGGTCTTGAAGTCGGGATATAGCTCAAACCTTTCGCCTCGCAGATAGGCAACGGCAGCATCGAGTATCTCGTTGAAGTTGTGTGGAAGAATTTTTGACGACAATCCTACGGCAATACCTTCGGCTCCCTGTGCCAGGAGCAAAGGGAATTTTACAGGTAGTGTCACGGGTTCGTTTTTCCTGCCATCGTAAGAGAGTTGCCACTCGGTGATTTTTGGACTAAACGCCACTTCGAGGGCAAACTTTGAGAGGCGAGCCTCTATATAACGGGGGGCTGCCGCGCTGTCGCCTGTAAGTATGTTACCCCAGTTACCCTGGCAGTCTATAAGCAAATCTTTTTGTCCCATTTGCACCAGCGCATCGCCTATTGAGGCATCGCCGTGCGGGTGAAATTGCATGGTAGAGCCTATGATGTTGGCTACCTTGTTGTAACGACCGTCGTCGAGCAGCTTCATGGCATGTAAGATGCGCCGTTGCACAGGTTTCAGTCCGTCTGAAAGGTGTGGTACGGCACGTTCGAGTATGACATACGATGCATATTCGAGAAACCAATTGCGGTACATGCCCGATAGTTGGTACTTAATGTCGCCGCGTTCGGTGATGGGTACATAGTGAGTGGCGTTGCTGCCGTTGTTGTCGTGGGGCAGTTCTTCTTCGCCGGGGATATTTTCTTTGTCTTTTTCTTCTTCTTCGTTCATGGATGGCATCAGATATTGAGATGGACAAGAGCCGGAAAAGATAATTACTCCTTCGGGCGAGGATGGGTTGCAAAGGATGTTTTTAGCTTTTTTTGTACCTCCCGGCATACATGCCACGGCAAAAATACAAATTAAATCGAAAAAAATCACTTACTTTGCGCTTTAATTTGAGCGGTAATTCCGCCCAAGCACTCATAAAAGACAAGAAAATAAAAACCAAAAGACATGGCACAGGAAGACGTTTTCAAGAAAATCGTTTCTCATTGCAAAGAATATGGGTTCGTATTCCCTTCGAGTGAAATATACGACGGTCTCGCCGCTGTTTACGACTACGGTCAGATGGGCGTAGAGTTGAAAAACAATATCAAACGTTATTGGTGGGATAGCATGACGTTGCTGCACGAAAATATTGTGGGCATCGACTCTGCTATTTTCATGCATCCTACTATATGGAAGGCTTCGGGTCACGTCGATGCCTTCAACGATCCTCTTATAGACAACCGCGACTCGAAGAAACGTTATCGTGCCGACGTGCTGATAGAGGATTGCATCGCCAAGATGGACGAAAAGATAGAGAAAGAGGTGGAGAAAGCGCGCAAACGTTTTGGAGAGCAGTTTGACGAAGCTATGTTCCGCGCTACCAACCCGCGTGTACAAGAACATATGGCCAAGCGCGAAGCTTTGCATGCCCGCTATGCCAAGGCGATGAATGATATGGACCTCGAGGAGCTACGTCAAATCATCATAGACAACGACATCGTGTGCCCTATAAGCGGAACCAAAAACTGGACAGATGTACGACAGTTTAATCTGATGTTTTCTACCGAAATGGGTTCGACTGCCGATGGCGCCATGAAGGTATATTTGCGTCCCGAGACGGCACAAGGTATCTTTGTCAATTTCCTCAACGTGCAGAAGACAGGTCGTATGCGCATTCCTTTTGGTATTGCACAAATAGGTAAGGCCTTCCGCAACGAGATTGTAGCACGTCAGTTTATATTCCGTATGCGCGAGTTTGAGCAGATGGAGATGCAATTCTTTGTACGTCCGGGTGAGGAGCTGCAATGGTTTGAAAAATGGAAAGCCATACGTTTGCGTTGGCACAAGGCACTCGGATTGGGCGACGATAAATATCGTTTCCATGACCATGAGAAGTTGGCTCACTATGCCAATGCTGCTACCGACATAGAGTTTGAGATGCCTTTCGGGTTCAAAGAGGTAGAGGGTATACACTCGCGTACCAACTTCGACCTTAGCAATCACGAAAAGTATTCGGGCAAAAAAATACAATATTTCGACCCCGAACTAAAAGAGTCGTACACTCCCTATGTGATAGAGACTTCTATCGGTGTAGACCGCATGTTCCTAAGTGTGATGGCTGCTGCTTATGCCGAAGAGACTCTCGAAGGTGGCGAGACACGTGTAGTATTGCGCCTGCCGGCTGCTCTTGCTCCTGTAAAGGCAGCTGTTCTGCCTTTGGTTCGTAAAGATGGGCTGCCAGAGAAGGCCGAAGAGATTATGCATCTGTTGCGCCTCGACTATCGTTGCCAATATGATGAGAAAGACTCTATAGGCAAGCGTTATCGTCGTCAGGATGCCATAGGTACTCCCTATTGTATCACCGTAGACCACCAAACTCTCGAAGATAATACCGTCACTCTGCGTGAGCGTGATAGTATGGAGCAGACTCGTGTGGCTATTGCCGACTTGAAATCGTTGATAGGAGAGAAGGTAAGCTTCAGCAATCTGCTGCAAAAAATAGCCGAAGACTAATATCTTACTAATATATAATTACTTAAAAGATGAAGTTACCCCGAATAGCCCTTCTTGCCATTGCTGCCATAGGCATGGCACTCGCATGCTCGTCGTGCAGCTACAACAGCATGGTTGAGGCAGAAGAGAATGTCAATGCCCAATGGGCCAAGGTAGAGAACCAATATCAACGCCGTGCCGACCTTATACCTAACCTTGTGAATACGGTAAAAGGTTATACCACCCATGAGTCGGAGACGCTCGAGGCAGTAACGGCTGCCCGTGCCAAAGCTACGCAAATGACAGTAGACGCATCGTCGCTCGATGCCGAAAGCATGCAGCGTTTTCAAGAGGCACAAGGCGAGCTTTCGCAGGCTCTGGGTCGCTTGCTCTCTATCACAGAAAACTATCCCGACCTGAAGGCCAACCAGCAATTTATAGAGTTGCAGGCACAGCTCGAAGGGACGGAAAATCGTATCTCTACCGAACGTACTCGTTACAGCGACATGGTAGCGAAGTATAATGCCATGTTGCGTAAGTTCCCCGGTGTGATTACGGCTAAGATTTTCGGATTTGAAGCCAAACCGCAATTTACTGCCGAGGCCGGTAGTGAGAAAGCTCCCGAGGTGAAATTCTGAACCGTGTGGCTGTGATATGTAAATCGTGAAACCGAAGCATAAAGATATGAAGATAAGCAAATATTTTGTGCCCCTTGTCGTATTGCTCGTTGCAGTACTCGGGTTTGTGTCGTGTAAAAACGACAAAGATGAGGAAGAGGAGAAACAAAACTACTGGGTTATCTACAAAGATTGGCGTGAGAAGAATACGGCATTTTATGAAGAGAAATATGCCGAGACCGATGCCCAAGGCAATCTTGTATATACTCGTGTAACTCCAACATGGGACCCTACGACGACGATACTTATGCGTTGGTATAACGACCGTACTCTTACTGCCGACTCGATGCGTCCCTTCTCTACAAGCTATATCGATGTGATATATAAAGGTACGACTTACGAAGGGGTCGTGTTTGACGACTCTTTCGACAATACTGAGCCAGCTGACAGCATATATCGCAGCAAGCTGTCGGACAACGTGAAGGGTTGGGTTATAGCTCTCACCAACATGCGTGTGGGCGACCACTGCGAGTTAATTATTCCGCAAGATTGCGGTTATGGTGCTGCGTATACATCAGATGTATTGTTACCTTATTCGACATTGGTATTTGACATTAAGCTTCGCGGTATTCCGGGGCTTGAAAAGCCTGTAAACTAAATAGGAATATTTCTTTTGTCATAACGCCGCTGCCTTACCGTGGGCTTGCGGCGTTTTTTTATGGTCTGTCGCCACGAAGCAGGCAAGATGTTGCATTGCGTTCTCTCGCCAGAGCTGGACCTTGCAGAGAAGACCGGGGTATTTCTATGATATGTGACGTAACGATCGCCGGTGCTAAGGGTAGTACCTTGCCGGGATGTTCGGCCTTGTCGGGACTGGGAGCATTCTCTTCGTCGTCGATAGAGATAAGGGGAGCTATGGATACAATACAGTTTATGACGCGCACTGCGGTGGTAAGCTCTTCACATTCGGGTAGGAGTTGCATGAGCCGATGCCGGCACTCGTTGAGAAGAGTTGACCATTCGAGCCCGAAACGACGCATTACGCGGGCAATACAGCGGGTTGCATTGACTACGTGTCTAATTTTCCCGCAACGGGGAATAAGCCATAGAAAAGATTCGTAGCAATCGTCGAGGAGCGAAGCACAGCCGGCATTGAGGGTGTCGGTGGCACGAGCTATTCCGTTTACTGTATGTACGAGACGGTCTAACCGGTTGCACCCTGGAAGAAGCCGGCTTACGCATTCGACGGAAGTAGAGAACAAATTGCCCCAAGGAGCTTCGAGTTGATGCTGTTTTTGTTTCATAAATCGGTGTCATATTATAGAGTGTGGTGCAAAGATGTGATGTTATCGGAAGGGAATAATGTAATAGTGAGACAAATGGCTGTATAATGGGAAGAAAGTATAGAAAAACCATTTTTTTACATTATCTTCGCTGTATGGCACAACAGATGTTGCAAGTCGCATGTCTGTGTTGAGTGGCGTGACTGCCCGTGTCGCAAGAGAAGAGAATCATGTCACCGGTACAACATCTTAGTATAGCGCACGTTCCCTTTGCAAGGCTTGCACTGCCACTTGCTGCAGGTATAGCCGTGCAGTATGCTTTTCCTACCGACTTTGCTCCTTATCTATGTGGCGGTATTGCCATCGTGACGGCTGCCATATATGTGGCGGGTGGCAAAGTGCCACTATCATCTGTACGTCGATACTTCCTTGGTATAGCTGTTACAGCGGCTATGTTGTGTATTGGTATGGTGGCGATGGAGGCCTCGCGGCCATCGGCAGAGTTGTTTCCAGTAGATGACTCTACTGTTGCTGTAGCTCGTATCGAGGAGCAACCTGCAGCGCATCGTTACACGTTGCAGGTACGAGCCCTTATAGTAGCGACTGACGATGACACTACGATGCACACAGCATCACTTCCTGTGCTGCTTTACTTCAAGCCGTCATATACTGCGATGCACCTACAACGTGGCGATCTTGTATTGTTTCGGCCTTCGTTACAGCCCATAAAGTCTCCCGAATTGCCTTATGCTTTCGACTTTGCCCGATATATGCGTCTGCAAGGGGTCGCTTATAGCCAGTATTTGCGAGACGACGAGTGGCAACTGTCGCTCCGTACCGATAGTCCCGGATTGCTTACCTATGCACAACATCTGCAACAGGCCTGCGTACAATCGCTCTATCGTATGGGCTTGAGCGACGAGAATGCCGCTTTACTTGCTGCCGTGATATGGGGTTACAAGAATGATATTCCCGATACGGTCCGCGAATGCTTCTCGGCAGCAGGCTTGTCGCACATGCTTGCCGTGAGTGGATTGCATATGGGTATTATAGCTTTTGTGCTGTGGCTGTTGTTTTATCCACTTCGTTATACCCCTTTGCGAGGAGTACGAGGGGTTGTTACAATTATCTTTTTGTGGGGGTATGCCTTTGTGACAGGGTTATCGCCCTCGGTCGTGCGTGCCTGTGTGATGGCTACGTTTGTAGGGGTGGCACAGCTGCTGAATCGTCGTAACAGTACGCTCAATGCGCTATTCGGGTCGGCAACCTTTGTGCTGGTCGTTGCTCCGCAGCAACTTTTTGATGTGGGGTTTCAACTTAGTTATGCTGCTGTCATAGGTATTGTGCTGTTGGCACCGCATATCGATGTGGCAAGGCGTATGGAGTGCCGCCACGCATTACTTACATGGATATCGGGATTGCTGTCGGTCTCGTTGGCGGCGCAAGCTGCAACGGCCGCTCTTGTGGCTTTCTATTTTCATTATATCCCAGTATGGGGATTACTGGCAAATGTGTTACTGGTGCCTTTGTTGCCCCTCCCTATCTGTACTGCGTTGCTGGCACAGCTTGCCGGGGCGATGCATTTACCTAATGGAGTGTTGGTTACCGTTACCGAGTGGTTGACAACATTGCTTACCGATGGAGCGAATGTGGTAGCAACGCTGCCTGGGGCTGTGATAGAAGGTGTGTGGGTGACGCCGCTTGCGATGGTGTGTTGTGTGGCGTTGTTTTACGTTGTGTGGAGAATGTTGCAGGATGGTGGGTTGCAATGGTTACCCGTTGCTTTATGTATAGTGTTGGCGTTGCAAGGGCTGTATCTTTATGAGAGTTTGCGTCGGGCACCGTCTTATTGTATGGTTCCTACGACAAGTCGTTACACAACATTATTGCTGCAGGACGAAGAACGTAACGGCTGTGTGGTTTCAACTGATACGGTGTCGGGAGTACCTCGTCTGGGGTCTGAATTGCGCATGCGCTACGATGTGTCGGCTTGCCGGGTTTATCCCGGCGATACCCTCGCTACACGTCATCTTTATGCCGATCTGCCTTTTGTTTCGTATTACGGTGTGCGTATCTTGTGGGTAGGTGACGATGCCTTGCGTTACCAGCAAAGAACAGCGAAAATGACGATTGACCATGTTGTTGTTACTGAAGGTTATCGTGGAAAGATAAGTGACTTATGCCGTAGTTTTAATGTGCAGCATGTGGTGTTGGCGGCAGCGATTTATCCCGATAGGGCAGAGCGCTTGCAAGAAGAGTGCCGTAGGTTGGATATTCCGTGCCATGATATAAGCACAGATGGCGCGTGGATTGTGAATGATGCGTCGCGTTGATGCCTTGCAAATGTGTATGATATATAAAAATCCCGTGAAATTCAAGGTGTAGAACTTCACGGGAGGTTTGTTTTCAATACTTTACTGCTTGTTTTATCTCAATCTTAATACTTGTCCGGGTCTTAGTGTCGAAGTCCGCTTAATGCCATTGAGACGGCAAATGCGGTTGATGGAAACGCCGCTTCGCATAGAGATGTGAGAGAGGGTGTCACCCTTGCGTACGCGATAGGTAGAGCCTCCCTTGCTTTGAGCATAGGTCCGTCCGCGGTTGGGACCATATTTGGTGCCGTCGACGTGTATTGAAGACGGACCGTTCTTTGCTAACAGGTTGGGACTGAAAGCAAAAATATCTTTGCGTATTTTTTGTGCGTGAAAATCGAAAATGGCGTTAGGGTTGATGTCCATGCCCAGGTAACGTGTCTCAAAGTGAAGGTGAGCACCGGTAGAACGTCCTGTATTGCCACCTAAGGCAATGGGCTCACCGGCTTTGACAAGTTGGTCGGGCTTAACGAGGAACTTGGAGAGGTGACCGTATATGGTCTCCAGTCCATTGTCGTGACGGATGATAACGTAGTAGCCATATCCGCGACGTTCATATTTTGTAAGACGTACCTTACCGTCGAATGCAGCCCGTATGGTGTCACCAATTTGGACTTTGAGGTCTACTCCGCGGTGCATACGGCGGCGACGCCATCCGTAGTTCGAGGTGATATATCCGGGGGCAGGGATACAGTAGTCAGAAACATCTATATTGGCAGAGTCGGGTAACTCCATGCCTTTGATGTTATAGGGATTGACACGTTCTTTGTTCCAGATGTTACCGTAAATGTCGGCAGCGGGGAAAAGCATCTCTTTTACTTCCTCCAGATGTTGCAGAGCGACAGAGTCTATAAGGTTTATCTCTTCTCCCAAGTTCGATTGAGCTTCGAGTAACTCCTGGTGGTGTTGAGCGTGTATGTTTACAGTTTCATTCGCCTCTTCTGCATTAGCTGTGAATGCCAGGCATGACAGCGAGCAGGCAAGTATGAATGCAATAGGTGATTTTCTTGTGGGCATTATCGGTTCAGTTTTTAAGGCTGGTTGTATGTATCGATGGTTCATTGCGCGGGCTCGCGTAGTGGTAATCTACGGGAGTAGATGGTCCGCTTTTAACTCCAAGGGTTAAAGTTAGAAAATAATCCGATACCTTGTCATGTTCGTTAATATATTTTGATTTATGATACGTATTTTATAGATTTAATTAACTTTTCGTATTTTTTGTCTCTCTCTTTTTAGAGAAGAATAGGGAAATAATGTGGAGCGATTGTCTCAGTAAAAGAAATAAAATACGAATATTTGGTATTGCAGATATGGCGTATAGGGCATGTCGATATGGTTGAAGAGAGCTTGCAAGCTTAGCTTATCTGTCCCCAATTGACGGCTTTGGCATAGTTACGGGCTAGCTCACGGCGCAGTATGTAGTTGGCAGGTCGTTCCAGGAGTTCGTCTTCTTCTATAATACCCGAGGCCACGTCGCGTGCCAATTGCAGTATTTGACCGTCGCGTGCGAGGTTGGCAATACGCAGGTCGAAGGCAATACCGCTTTGTTGTGTGCCTTCCATGTCGCCGGGACCGCGCAGGCGCATGTCGGCTTCGGCAATACGGAAACCGTCGTTGGTCTCTACCATAATTTCGAGCCGTTTGCGGGTATCTTGAGAAAGGTCGTAGTGCGACATGAGGATACAATAGGACTGGTCGGCTCCTCGACCTACACGTCCACGGAGCTGATGAAGTTGTGCCAGGCCAAATCGTTCGGCATTTTCAATGACCATCACCGTAGCGTTAGGTACATTTACACCTACTTCTATAACGGTTGTGGCAACCATGATTTGAGCTTCGCCTTTGACAAAACGTTGCATCTGTTCTTCTTTTTCGGCAGCCTTCATTTTGCCATGTACCATGCAGACGTTGTACTCGGGGAAGTTGGAGCATATGGTGTCGTATCCTGTCACAAGATTTTTCATGTCACTCTTCTCACTCTCTTCAATGAGAGGATATACGATATAAACTTGCCGCCCTTGTTGTAACTGACGTCGCAGTGATGCATAGAGGCTTGCCCGACGGTTGTCGTATTGTAGCAAGGTTTGTACCGGCTTTCGTCCCGGGGGTAACTCGTCGATGACCGATACGTCGAGGTCACCATATACAGTCATGGCAAGGGTACGGGGTATGGGAGTGGCTGTCATGACCAGTACATGGGGTGGAATCGTGTTTTTCTTCCAGAGTTTAGCACGTTGCGCAACGCCAAAACGGTGCTGCTCGTCGATGATAACCATACCGAGATTTTCAAATACGACCTCTTCTTCGAGCAGTGCATGTGTCCCGATGAGTAGATTGACCTCACCGGTCTCCAACCCCTCTAAAATAGGCTTCCGTTCACTGCGACGGCGTGAGCCGGTGAGTAATTCGGTGCGTAGTCCAAGTGGTGCAAGCCACTGGGAGATGCTTTCATAGTGTTGTGTGGCAAGTATCTCAGTGGGTGCCATGATGCAGGCTTGATAACCGTTGTCGATAGCCATGAGTGCTGTCATTAGCGCTACCATGGTTTTACCGCTGCCCACGTCTCCTTGCAGGAGTCTATTCATTTGTCGGCCGCTGCCTACGTCGGCTCTGATTTCGCGAAGTACACGTTTTTGCGCTTCTGTAAGGTCGAAAGGTAGAATTTCGCGATAAAAGCGATTGAAGTATTGTCCTATGTGGGCAAAGACGTGTCCTCCAATGTGATGGTTGCGCAATCGGGCATAGCGAAGCAGGTGTAGTTGCAGATAGAAAAGTTCCTCAAATTTAAGGCGCATTTGTGCCCGTCGTAAGTCTTCGGCATGGCGCGGAAAGTGTATGTAATAGAGTGCGTCGTTGATGCCCATCAGGTGGCAACGCTCTATGATGGACGGGGTGAGCGTCTCTTCCAGTTGTCCCGGGATAGAGTGCCAAAGTGTATAGATTATTTTGTGGAGTGTACGCGAATTGAGAAAGGCATTGCGCATGCGTTCGGTCGTGCTGTAGTATGCTTGCAGTCCTACCGAGCGGTCTATGATGTCGTCGGCGAGGTCTATCTCGGGATGGGCTATATTGTATCGTCCGTTGAAGAGAGTGGGCTTGCCGAAGAGGGTGTATTCGACGCCGGGCTTGTAGCGCTCGGTAACGTATTTGATGCCTTTGAACCATACCAGCTCTATTGTGCCGGTACCGTCGCTAAAAGTAGCAATGAGCCTGCGACGGGCACCTTCGCCCTGTGTGGTATAAGAAACGATATGGCCTTTGAGCTGAATGTAGGGCATTGTACCTGTTATCTCGGCTATATGGTACGTCTTACTGCGGTCGATGTATTTATAGGGGAAATAGTAGAGCATGTCGCGATAGGAGCGAATGTTCAATTCGCGCGCTAATAGCTCGGCTCGTTTTGGACCTACACCGGGCAGAAACTTTATGTCCATTTCGTTAAGCGAAGGCATCGTGCTGAGAGGTGTCGGAGAGTAGTATTTCGGCAAGTAAAAGATCTTGCCTGAAGGTGATTTTTATGTTTTCGCGGTTGCCATCTATGAGCGTCACTTCATGACCGGCTGCTTCGTAGACCGAAGCGTCGTCGGTAAACTCGGGGCGGTAGGGCAATTCGTAAGCCTTTTTTAACAAGGTCGATGCAAAGGTCTGCGGGGTTTGTACACAGCGAAAGCGACTCCGTTCTACGGCGTGTGAGAGTTTGTCGGAACATATTTCGCGCAGACTCTCGGTGACCGGCATGACGGGAATGGCAGCACCACAGCGTTCGGCCGTTACAAAGGCTTCGTGTACGACAATTTCGCTCACCAAAGGTCGCACACCGTCGTGAATGGCAACCAAAACTCCGTCGGGTACATGTCGCAAGGCATTGAGTACCGAGTGGAAACGGTCGCACCCTCCTTCTACCACCACATGGCTGAGGTGGAAACTATGTTTCTGACAGAGTCTGTGCCACTCGTCGCATTGATTGCCTGGAAGTACCACTATCAGTCGGGCTTGCGGCTCGGCGGTTGCTAAACGTTCTATGGTGTGCATGAGTATGGGTTTGTGACATAATGTCAGAAACTGCTTGGGGATGTCGCTGCCCATGCGTGAGCCGTGGCCGCCGGCTACGATAACGATATATTTGTCCATGTTGGTTGCAACTTAATTTTCGGTATAGAAACGGTAGTGCTACGAACCGCTTTCCTTTGTGCAAATATAGTATAATCGGGGGCAATTAGGAACAAATTATGTTGCTTTTTGTCGTTCTCGCGAGTAGTGTGGCTGTCGCTTTTGTCTGAGTAGAGGGAAATGAAGCGTAGAGGTATGTGGGTATGAAAAAACTCGATTACAGCTATGTATTTATTTAGTTATATAAGGAATAAAAAAAACTGCCTTGCTTGGGGCAAGGCAGTTCCGAAATTATAATTGTATGGAGATGTGTCCGCTTATCGACGAACTTTGAGTGTCTGAGTGCGACCATCAGCGTAAACGGCTTTGATGATGTAGATGCCACGAGATACGCGGTTGAGGTCTAACTCAGAAGCGTTGGCTGTTGCAACGAGCTTACCTACGATGTCGTAAACATAGAGGCGGGCAGCACCGTCGGCTATAACTACATTACCACTCATGAAGAGCTTACCGAGGTCGAGAACTTGTTGTACACCACTTTGACCATTTGAGAATGAGATGAAGTAGTAGTTGAGGTTTCCGGTAGGCATTGTAACGGTTACTTCACCGGCAGTGGGAACAGCTACTTCGTGTGTGAGGTATGCTCTGGGAGCACCTTCACCGTGCACGAGAGTATCAGACTCAAGTACGAGTTGGTTGTAGAGTTCTGCTCCGTTTTGAGTTGCTACCAATGTACGGGTAACGTCGCTGTTGCTACCTGAGCGAACACCAAATGTGAGAGTACCTGCTTCGGGGCAAGCTATGCTGATAGTGTTGCTTTTGCTCTTGGCTTTGATACGTTGTGTGTATTGAATGGTAGAGTCGTTTGCAAAGCGAGCTGTGTTAGCATCAACTTCCCAAGTTTTACCGTTGCAGAGGAATGTGTAGATACCGCTTACTACATCTTCGCTATAAGCTTGAACTGCGAGAGATGCTGCATCGAATACCCATCCTTCACCAGGTTGGTCGGGAGTATCAGGAGTGTCAGGAGTTTCGCCACCACCTTCACCAGCGGTATAGCTAACCATGTACATGTTGACACCACCACCACCGGTGAATACGATTTGCATTGTGCCGGCTTCACCGGTATACTCGAATGAATATTTCTCAACACCTGTAGCTGAGAGCTCACCTTTTACAGGAGCTTCTTGTTTAGAAATGGTATCACCATTAACAACGAAGTTTGCGAAACGACCTGTACCGGTGCTAGAAGAAGAGGTCATAACATACTCAACTGTACCAGGACCAGAAACGGGGAATTCGTATACGCGAGCAAGAGGAGCGTTTGTTAGAGAGTCGAGTTGTGAAGAACCACCCGATTTGATACGTTGTGTATAGCTTACTCCGTCTACTGTTTTGCTGTTAGCGTCGATAACTACGGTATAGTCGCTGTTGGCGTAGATTTTAAAACCATTGATTTCGGTTGTTTCAGAGAATGTAGCCAACGCGAACTCGCTGAAGTTCCAAGTTTGAGCCATAGCACCTGTAGTCAGTGCTGCGAGGGCTGCAAAAAGTAATGTTTTTTTCATGTGATATAAAATTTAAGTTTGTAACTTTAATGTTTCATCATTGTGGTATGAAGGTTTTGAGGCTTCTGTAACCGATGCAAATATCGTATGAATACTGCAAATGTTTGTGTATTTTTTAGTCATATAGGTGTAATTTTTAGACTTATGTTGTAAAACATAAAAAATATTATTTGCTGCCGAATCTGTTTGTGGAATGTGTGTAAGGGCGTGAAAAGAAGATCCAAAGGTGTGATAGTGGGGCATGTAGCATAGGTGGTATTATTGCATACATGGTGTGTACGAGAAAGAAAATAGAGTAAGTAAGAGCTTGGGGAGTGTATGTGTGTAGATTGGAACGATGGGTTGTCAGGTGGGTTGATGAGGTGGCAAATGCTCAACGCTGCCGACGAGGAATGTGATGTCGTAAAAATTGCATTGTAGCCATTATTGTATTATGAGGTTTGTGAAGAGACCGAACGCTCGATTATTTTGATGTATTTTTTGTGTATCGCACGATGAGAATTGTGAATCTTGGTTGTTAAAAAAGTAAAACATGTGCTTATTGTACATTATTTTGTAATGTGAGGTTAGCAAAAATGACGGTGGTATGTGTATCTTTGCATAGGCTAAGTAATATAGAAGTTGCCATAGCCCCTGGGGTTGTGACATGTAATGCCCAGCACATCGGTTTCTATAAATTAGGAAACAAACATTATTAAAAGCAAAGAAGTTGGAACCGTTTTACAGGACACATAGCTATTTGGTGGAGCACTTGGGAATGCCGGTGCGCCGCGAGTTGATGCGTGAGATAAACACTGACGACCGCTTGATAGGTATCAAGGGCAGTCGGGGTGTAGGTAAAACGACGTTTTTGTTGCAATACGCGCGCGAGCACTTTGGGTCGCGCGACAAGAGTTGCTTGTACATAAATCTGAATAATTTGTATTTTACCGACCATACGTTGGAGGAGTTTGCCTCTCGGTTTTATGAACAGGGTGGACGCACGTTGTTGGTAGATCAAATATTCAAGTATCCTGAATGGAGCGAGGCATTGCGTCGCTGTTACGATACGATGCCCGAGTTGCAGATAATCTTTACGGGGTCGACAGTGATGCGACTGAAAGAGGAAAATCCCGTGCTGGATGGGGTTGCCGCTTCGTATAACTTGCGGGGCTTCTCGTTCAGAGAGTATCTGAATATGATGTCGGGGCTATCGTTCCGTCCGTATACGTTGAGTGAGATATTGTCGGACCATGGCGTGATAGCTCGTGGTATTACGGGTCGTGTCAATCCGCTGGAATATTTCGATGCTTACTTGCATCACGGTTATTATCCGTTTTTCTTGGAGAAAAGCAATTTCTCAGAAAACCTTATCAAGACCATCAACCTGATGCTTGAGATAGATATCTTGCTGATAAAGCAGATAGAATTGTCGTATTTACCCAAGATGCGACGATTGCTGTATCTTATTTCGACACAGGTACCAGGTGCGGTAAATGTGAGCAAGCTGAGCCAAGAGACACAAATATCGCGTGCCACGGTGATGAACTACATAAAGTGCTTTAAGGATGCCCGTCTTATAAATACATTATATAAAGAGGGTGAGTATCATCCGCAGAAGCCGGGTATGGTGTATATGCACAATACAAACCTTATATATAGCAATCGCACAGTGGCGGCCGACCGACAAGCCGTGTGCGAAACGTTTTTCTATAATATGTTACACCAGTCGCACAGATTGAATTTGGGCGCAAACAGTGTACGTTTTATTGTAGACGGGCAGTATCCGTTTAGGGTCATTTCCAATCGCGGCAAGTCGCGCATGGGCAGCGATATTTATTATGCCATGGACAACTTGCGCATGGGTGGCGATAATGTGATACCTCTTTGGTTGTTCGGCTTTTTATATTAATTTTGCCGAAGTGCGCTATAGAAAAAAGCAAATCATTTGAAACCTAATATATACTTTGGAAAATGAGTAAACAAAAGAAATTTTTAACATGTGATGGTAACCAAGCTGCTGCGCATATCTCGTATATGTTTTCTGAGGTAGCTGCAATCTATCCCATCACGCCGTCGTCGACGATGGCTGAGTATGTCGATGAATGGGCTGCCGCAGGGCGCAAGAACATTTTCGGCGAGACAGTATTGGTACAAGAGATGCAATCGGAGGCCGGTGCTGCCGGCGCTGTGCATGGCTCGTTGCAGGCCGGAGCATTGACGACGACCTACACAGCATCGCAAGGCTTGTTGCTGATGATACCTAATATGTATAAGATAGCAGGCGAGCTGTTGCCTTGTGTATTCCACGTATCGGCTCGTACGTTGGCTTCTCATGCATTGTGTATTTTTGGTGACCACCAAGATGTGATGTCAACTCGCCAAACAGGTTTCGCCATGCTTGTCGAGGGTTCGGTACAAGAGGTTATGGACCTTGCCGGTGTGGCTCACTTGTCGACGATAAAATCGCGCGTACCGTTTGTAAACTTCTTCGACGGTTTCCGTACATCGCACGAAATACAGAAAATAGAGATGCTTGAAAACGACGACTTGGCTCCGCTTATCGACCAAGAGGCTCTTGCCGACTTCCGTCGTCGTGCTCTTACTCCTGAAGCTCCTGTGGCTCGTGGTATGGCCGAGAACCCCGACCATTTCTTCCAACACCGTGAGTCTTCAAACCGTTACTATGATGCTGTTCCGGCTATCGTAGAGGACTACATGAACAAGATTTCGGAAATAACCGGTCGTAAATATGGCTTGTTCGACTATTATGGTGCTCCCGACGCAGAGCGTGTCATCATAGCTATGGGCTCGGTAACAGAGGCTATCCGCGAAACAATAGACTACCTGACTGCCAAAGGTGAAAAGGTAGGTCTCGTTGCAGTGCATCTGTACCGTCCGTTCTCGGCTAAGCACTTCTTGGCTGCTGTTCCTGCTACAGCTAAGCGTATTGCTGTTATGGACCGTACAAAAGAGCCGGGTGCTAATGGCGAGCCGTTGTATCTCGATGTTGTAGACTGCTTCTATGGTAAGGAGAATGCTCCGCTTATTGTAGGTGGTCGTTATGGATTGGGCTCGAAAGATACTACACCTGCCCAAATCCTCTCGGTATATGAGAACCTTGCTTTGCCCGAGCCTAAAGATCACTTTACTTTGGGTATCATCGATGACGTTACGTTTACGTCACTGCCTCCGAAAGAGGAGATTGCCATAGGCGACGAGGGTATGTTCGAGGCTAAGTTCTATGGTTTGGGTGCCGACGGTACTGTAGGTGCTAACAAGAACTCTGTAAAAATCATCGGTGAAAATACCGATAAATATTGCCAGGCATACTTCGCTTATGACTCGAAAAAATCGGGTGGCTTTACTTGCTCGCACCTCCGTTTCGGCGATCGTCCTATCCGTTCGACCTACCTGGTAAATACGCCTAACTTCGTAGCATGCCACGTACAGGCTTATCTGCATATGTATGACGTTACACGTGGTCTGCGTGAAAACGGTACTTTCTTGCTGAATACTGTATGGGAGGGCGAAGAGCTTGCCAAACACTTGCCTAACAACGTAAAACGTTATTTCGCAGAGAAACATATTACTGTATATTACATCAACGCTACTCAGATTGCACAAGAGATAGGTTTGGGTAACCGTACGAATACGATTCTGCAATCGGCATTCTTCCGTATTACGGGTGTAATTCCTGTAGACTTGGCTATAGAGCAGATGAAGAAATTCATTGTGAAGTCTTACGGTAAGAAGGGCGAGGATGTAGTGAACAAGAACTATGCAGCCGTAGATCGTGGTGGCGAATACAAGCAACTTACCGTAGATCCGGCATGGGCATCGCTTCCTGCCGACGAAGTACCTGCTAACGACGACCCCGCATTCATCAACGAGGTAGTACGTCCTATCAATGCTCAAAACGGCGACTTGTTGAAGGTATCGGCCTTCAAAGGTATAGAGGATGGTACATGGCACCAAGGTACAGCGAAGTATGAGAAACGTGGTGTGGCAACGTTTGTTCCTACATGGAATTCGGCCAACTGTATACAATGTAACAAGTGTGCATTTGTATGTCCTCACGCTTGCATCCGTCCGTTTGTACTCGACGAGAACGAGATGAAGGGTGTAACTTTCGATACAATAGAGATGAAAGTTCCTGCCGCCATGAAAGGTATGCAGTTCAGAATGCAAGTGAGCGTATTGGACTGCTTGGGCTGCGGTAACTGTGCCGATGTATGCCCGGGTAACAAAGAGGGTAAGGCTTTGACGATGGTTGCCCTGGATGGCGAACTCGACGAAGCTGCCAACTGGGACTACTGCGTTAAGAATGTGAAGAGCAAACAATCGTTGGTAGACATTAAGAGCAATCCTAAAAACTCGCAATTTGCAACGCCGTTGTTTGAGTTCTCGGGTGCTTGCTCGGGTTGCGGTGAAACTCCTTATGTAAAACTTATCTCGCAACTCTATGGCGACCGCGAAATGGTGGCTAACGCTACAGGTTGTTCGTCGATATACTCTGGTTCAGTACCTTCAACACCCTACACAACCAATGAGAAGGGTCAAGGTCCGGCTTGGGCTAACTCGTTGTTTGAAGACTTCTGCGAGTTTGGCTTGGGTATGGTTCTTGCCAACGAGAAGATGCGTGCACGCCTTGTATCGCTCATGCAAGAGGCTCAATCTTGTACTTGCTGCAGCGATGAGCTGAAGGCTCTCTTCACCGAGTGGATAGAAAAGAAAGATGATGCAGAAGCTACTAAGGCTCTTGCCGAGAAGATTCTGCCCGCTGTGAAGGCTTGCGACTGTGATTTGTGCAAACGTATTGCCGAACTGGGTCACTATCTTGTAAAACGTAGCCAATGGATTATCGGCGGTGATGGTGCATCGTATGATATAGGTTACGGCGGCTTAGACCATGTAATAGCATCGGGCAAGGATGTGAATATTCTTGTACTCGATACTGAGGTTTACTCTAACACGGGCGGTCAGTCGTCAAAAGCTACCCCGCTGGGTGCTATTGCTAAATTTGCTGCTGCCGGTAAACGTGTTCGCAAGAAAGACCTCGGTCTGATGGCTACTACCTATGGTTATGTATATGTAGCACAAGTTGCTATGGGTGCCGACCAAGCTCAAACGCTGAAAGCTATCCGTGAGGCTGAAGCATATCCCGGTCCGTCGTTGATTATTGCTTATGCTCCTTGTATCAACCATGGCTTGAAGAAGGGTATGGGTAAATCGCAAGCAGAAGAAGCTGCTGCCGTAGCTTGTGGTTACTGGCACTTGTGGCGTTACAATCCTGCTCTCGAAGCCGAAGGCAAGAATCCGTTTATGCTCGACTCGAAAGAGCCCGATTGGAGCTTGTTCCAAGACTTCTTGAAGGGTGAGGTACGCTATGCTTCTGTTATGAAACAATATCCTGCTGAGGCCGGTGAGTTGTTTGCTGCTGCACAGAAGAACGCTCAATGGCGTTATAACAACTACAAACGCCTTGCCAACCAGAAGTGGAACGAAGAATAACGTGTTTTTCAGAAATAGTTATTTTTAATTGATAAAGAGGCTTGCTCACAATGGGCAAGCCTCTTTTTGTGTTTTTGTGTAGTGGTGATAAGGGTGAATAGAAGGGAATGTTTTCCTTTCGCTATATTGGTGCAAAAGAGACGGTAGTCATGCCCCCCTTGAAATTTGAGGGGAGAATAGAGTGGTATTTGTTTGTGAACAAAGAGTACCGGTTGTGTCAGCAGACGGCTTGATGTTGGATGCTTATATGTTTATATATGAAAGGGAGTGATGGAATAAAAGAATAACGATGAAGTAGAGATATGAGAAGTGGTATGCGGCTTTATTGCAGCCGAAAGGGGACTGTTATTGGTAAATATGGGGGAGTTTCCGTAGTCGCTGTACCTGTATAATGGCGGCCGGGCTTTCACGGCGTGTACTGTCTATGGCAGTAACGGCAAAAGTGCGATAGCGTGCTGCCTCGAGGGTGACTGTCGTGTCGGTAACCCATGAGTGGATGAGGTATGCCGGGTCGTCGATACAAATAGAATCGGAGACTGAGGCATATATGGCATAGCGTGCTGCATGAGTTGCGGGTTGCCACGAGAGGGTGTCGCAAAGAGCCCCTCGATGGAGACAGAGCGATGTTACAGAGTTTACCTGCGGTTGCAGTCTAGAACTATCGGTGGGTTGAGGAGGTACGAGAGCCGGATAACGATAGTAGTTGCCTGCCAACAGTAGTGCAAGAGCCGGAAAGCGCAGGAGATGACGTGCTCTGAAGAAGGCTTGCCCGGCGGCTCCATATTGTCGTGAAGCGGCGATTTGGTGTTGTATCTCGGTGACGTCCCAGTTGCCCTCGGTGCGTTCGAGCCGATAGGCTCCCAATCCGGCTACGATGTAACCTTGCGTGGCACGTGCTACCCAATCGGCAAGATAGGGGAAGAAGTTTTCACCAGTATAGTACATCATGGGGGCTACAAAGTCGTTGTCGCCTTGTCGTAACCAGGCTACGGCATCTTGTGCCGCTCCTTCGGTACATGACCAGTGAGCAGGAGGCAATCCTGGTAGCGACGTGTAACGGCCGAGTGGCGCAGTACTGACCATGACATGGGGATTGAGAGCCGCTACAGTATCGCTTACAGCGGCTACTATGCGCGAAATGTTGGCAATATGCCACTGATGGCGCGACATGCCGGCGGGGGCATAGCGGCGGTAGCTGTCGGCATCGGGAAAGTTACCCTCTTCGTCGGGGTAGCGAATGTAGTCGAGATGTATGCCGTCGATGTCGTAGCGGGAGACAATCTCGGCAACCAATGCAGCTATATAGTGTGATGTGCCCGGGTTACCCGGGTCGAGATACCAATTGCCTTTCAGTTTTTTGCAGAGCTCGGGATGTTTGGCCGGAAGAGCTTTAGAACCCATTTTGGCAGCTTGCTTTACGTTTCCGGCCGGTATGGTAACCATCCATGCGTGGCATTCCATGCCTCGGTCGTGGCATTCTTTGATGACAAATGCGAGCGGGTCGTATCCGGGTGATTTTCCGGCGGTACCACTGACGATACGACTCCAAGGCTCGTATGCCGAGGGATAGAATACTTCACCTCGGATACGAGCTTGAAAGAAGATAGTGTTGAATCCCATATATGCAAGGGCGTCGAGCATATTGCGCAGTTCTTGTTGTTGCCGGGCTGCTTCGCGAGGGTTGCGAGCAGGAGCCGAAGGCCAGTCGAGCCCCCAATTGGTAGTGAGCCATACGGCACGCATTTCGTATTTGGGCAGCGTGTCGGCATGTGCAGCCATGAGGGTAGTACAAAGCAGCAATATGGCGAGGCGAACTCTTAGCATAGGGTGAGGGAACGAATAATCAGAGTATTATTTTGGTGCAACCGCTGTTGTGGCGTACGATGTAGATACCTGCCGGTAAGGTTGCGAAGTTGAGTGAGTGACTTCCTTCAGCAAGTTGTCCCGACCATACCGTGGTGCCGGCTATGTTGCAAATGGCGATTTGTTGTGCTTCTTGCAGCTGCAAGAACAGTTGCTTGCCTGTAGCAAATACACGGTTGGCATCGCGTTGTACAGCGTGCGTTGCGGCAGTACAATCGGCTTGTAGACCATCTAAGCAGACGTATGCAGCAGTGTTCATGCCATAATCGCCTACGTCGGTCGATTCCATGGAGATGGAGATGACTTCTACTTCGCCGAGCTCCGATAAGTCGCACCATGCCCATTGCGAGAGGGTGAAGTTGTCTTCGCTGTCGAGAATGCCGTCGCCGTTGATGTCGACAGCCTGACGCGAGGCGAGGTAGCAGTCGACAGAGTTGGTCTCAACGCCGCCCATGTAGCCATGGAAAGTGATTTTACAGTAACCACCGTCTTTCAGGGGCGATGCAACACCTTCGCCTACAGTGCAGTCGTAATAAGTCCACGGGTGATTGCAAACATAGCAACCTTTGGGAGAGAAGGCGCTATTGTCGCTACGAGAGATGGAGCTGCTCCCGTACTGATTGGCAGAGTAGGAGCTGTAATAGTTGATGAGGTAAGGTTTTCCGGCGACCGTATTGCCGTTTTCGTCGGCACCACCTTGAGCCATGCAACCCCATTGGTTGGCCATCCAGTCGGGAGTGTGGTTGGCATTGTCATTACTGCGGCTTACGATAAAACCTTCGTAATACTCTGTACCGGCATAAGGTACGTCGTGTGAGAATACAAATCCTTGAGAGGTGATATCGCCATCGGTGTAGACATTTGTCCATACGTCATTATCGTTATATTCGATAGACGTTGTGGGTTGTGAGAGGTCGAGAACGACGTCTTCGGCCTGGGCAAGAGAGAAGCACCCTGCGAGTGCGATAATAGGTAGAATCTTGTTCATCATATAACGTTTTTATAAATAACGGGGGCAAAGGTAATGATTTTAATGCAAAGAGTCTCTTCGTGCGTGCGAAATAGGTAAAAAGCTATATGGAAAGATGTGTCTCAGGTATTGTGATTGAGGCTGTTCCGTATGTAACATAGCGGAAAGGTATTGAGGCTTGTCTGGTAAAAAAACATCTGATAGACAGGTGTGAGGGTTAAATAAGTGAAAAGGGCTGATAGTGTGGACAAATAGCGAAAAATATCGTATTTTTGCAGATTATTTCGAGGCAGTACCGGTGGTATATGCCAAGGTTGTGAATATATGGAAGATTCTGAAAAACAACGATTGCTGGATGAGCGCTATATCCGCATGGCGCGTATATGGGGTGAGAACTCATATTGCAAGCGCAGGCGTGTAGGAGCTCTTATCGTCAAGGAGAAAATGATAATTTCTGATGGGTACAACGGTACACCGTCGGGCTTTGAGAATATATGCGAAGATGAGAATGGCCGTACAAAGCCTTATGTGCTGCATGCCGAAGCCAATGCGATTACAAAAGTGGCTCGGAGCAACAACAGTAGCGATGGGGCGACGTTGTATGTGACCTGCTCGCCTTGTATCGAGTGTGCCAAGCTCATAATACAATCGGGTATCAGACGGGTAGTGTTTTCAGAACTGTACCATAATACTGATGGGATAGATTTATTGAGCCGTAACGGTATAGAGACAGTACTCGTAGAACCGAAGGAGTTTAACGAAAAGTAATTTGACATCGATGGAAAACGGAAACAAAAATAATTATGCGTGGTTGCCTTTTTGGGTAGCAGTGGCTATTGCTGCCGGTATGTATATAGGTAACTGGAACAATATACGTAGCGAGTACGAACAGTATGACACATATGACTATGAGTATCCTCGCCGTAACAGCAAAGTAGATATGTTGTTGCGTGTGATAGAGAGCCAATATGTAGATACTGTTGAGAGCAAACAACTGATAGACCATGCGATGTCGAGTATTCTCGGGGAGCTGGACCCTCACTCGTCGTATATTCCTGCAGAGGATTTGCAGAGTGTAAATGAGGAACTTGAAGGAACGTTTACGGGTATAGGCATACAGTTTAACCTGTTGAATGATACGATAAACGTGGTAAGTGTCATTTCGGGAGGCCCTTCTGAACGAAGTGGCTTGATGGCAGGCGACCGTATTATCATGGTCGATGACTCGCTTTTTGTGGGTAAGGATATAAACGAAGAGCGGGTACTGAAAACACTGCGTGGACCTAAGGGCTCGATAGTGAAACTGGGTGTGAAACGTCGCGGTGTGCCTGAGTTGCTTACCTATGAGGTAGAGCGTGGCGATATACCGGTAAACAGTATAGATGTGGCCTATATGGTGACTCCGCGTATAGGATATGTAAAAGTAGGCAAGTTTGGCCGTACAACTTTCGAGGAGTTTATCGTTGCTCTTACGCGACTCGACAATGAGGGCGCTCAAAGCTATATCATAGACCTGCGTGGAAATACAGGCGGTTATATGGATGCTGCCGTGAACATGGTGAATGAATTCTTGCCCGGTGATTGCGATATTGTTTATGCCGAGGGCCGGAGTTTCCCGCGGGAGGAAGCTACTTCAAATGGAATGGGTTCTTTCCAGGAACAACCTATCATAGTGCTTACGGATGAGTGGTCGGCCTCGTCGAGTGAGATTTTTGCAGGAGCCATCCAAGACAATGACCGTGGCTTGATAGTAGGACGACGTACGTTTGGTAAAGGACTGGTACAGACACAGTTCCCATTTCCCGACGGCTCGGCAGTACGCCTTACAGTAGCACGTTACTATACCCCTTCAGGACGTTGCATACAGAAGGAATATACGTTGGGCGATGAAGAAGATTACAATCTCGATATTATCAACCGCTATAATAGGGGCGAGTTCTTCAATGCCGATAGCATACACCAACATACAGAGTTGGTATATACTACTGTGGGAGGCCGTACGGTTTATGGCGGAGGTGGTATTATGCCTGATGTTTTTGTGCCGGGTGATACGACAGGTATTACCGACTACTACAATGCGGTTATCAATAAAGGACTGTTGTATAAATATGCCTTTAACTATGTAGATGAGCATCGTGAAAAATTGTCGCGGGCACGTAACTACAAGGAGCTGTTGAAAGAGCTTAATGGAAGCCGTTTGTTGAACGATTTTGTACAGTATGCTGCCGATAATGGGGTAAAACCCAGCTATGCACAAATAAATGTTTCGCATAAGTTGCTTGTAAATCTGTTGCAGGCTTACATTGCGCGCGATATACTGGGCGATGATGCGTTCTATCCGATATTCATGAGCGACGACGTAGTGCTGCATAAAGCTTGTGAGTTGTTGGAGGCCGGTAAAGGTCGTCCTGAGCTGCCAGAGGTGACCGAGAAGAAAGAATAAAATAACAGTCGTAATACGAAGAACGGTTATGGATATAATGCCCGATAAGACCAGTCTACGTGCTCATGTCCGCATGCAGAAGAAGCTGCTTCCAATGCAAGTACGGCAGAAGGAAGAGTGTGAGGTATGGCGAGCTGTAGAATCGCTGCCTGTATTTGTCGAAGCACGTCACGTGCTGTTATATCACTCTTTGCCCGATGAGTTGTCGACACGGATGCTGTTTGAGCGTTGGCATTCTATGGGTAAGACATTGTATCTGCCTGTTGTGGTAGGTGATGACTTGGTCGTGAGGAGTTATACTCCCGCTACCATGCAGCAAGGAGCGTATGGCATATATGAGCCGCAAGGCAGTGAAGTAGACGAGGCTGAGATAGAGCTCATAGTGGTACCCGGTGTGGCATTCGATGCAGCAGGTAACCGATTGGGAAGGGGAAAGGGATACTATGACCGCCTCTTGTCGCGTACGCATGCCGTGAAGGTAGGAGTATGTTATAACTGCCAATTATTGCCGAACATACCGGCCTTTCCGCATGACTGCCGCATGGATTATGTGGTGACCCCCCAGGGTGTATATCGATGAGAGGAGGCAGAGAATGCCTGTTGTTTATGAGGCTTTCTGCGATGCTTTGATTTTTTGTTTCTCTTCTCTGATAAGGCGTGGCAGGATTTTCAGAAAGTTTACGTAGCGAGGTACATTTTTCTTCGGCTCGTTGAAGGCACGATATAGCCATTCCAAACGGAGCTTGAGCATCCATTGCGGAGCCCGTTTTACGTTGCCTACACCTGCATTGAAATTGAATATGGCACCAAATCCAAACATGATACCACGATTGAGGTAGGGTTGCAGGCGGCTCATAAACATCTCTTGCTTGGGAGCTCCTAATGAAACCCAAATAATGTCGGGGTTGTCGGCATTGATTTTGGCAGCAATGGCGGGGTAATCAAATTCGTCGACCTTCTTGAACGGTAACGTTTCGAATTGCATGGATGCAATGGCGGGGTCGATGCGGGAGAGATTCTTTTTCAGTCCGTCGAGAACTTCGGGGGTGTTTCCCAAGAAGTACTGGCGGAAACGTTTCATGCGGATATATTTTATAAAGATGTCGGCACCTATGTAAGAGTCGAATGGACGGTGGTATATATGCGACAATATTTTGGCCAACACCGAGCCGTCGCAGTTATTGGCAATGGCTCCGTTGACAACGGCCAGGAATTGAGGGTCTTTATTGGCTACGGTGAGATTGTTACTCTCTACCGAGCAGACATAGCCAGTGCGGTTGTTGGCGATGGCATCGAAAATGGTTTTGTCGAATAGTTCTTTGTCGAACTGCAGTCGTATGTTGAAGTATGTTTCGTCGCTCATATAGCTACTCCTATGGTTATGAATTCTACATTTTCTATAGCAGACACGGCATGTGACGTTCCTGCCGGTACAAGGATATAAGTCCCTTTCTTGCACGTGATGTCGTCGTCGTTGATGGAGAGAATGGCAAGACCTTCTTGTATATAGAAATGCTCGTCCATGGTCGGGTGAGTATGAGCCTCCACTTTTTCGCCTGCCTGCAATGTAGCTATAGCTATTTGTGTAATGGCCGACTGTGTCTCACTGTTTTGAAGAAGAGGCCGTTTGAATCCTGCTTGGTGCGAGGTGGGTATGGGGGTTATGTCGTCGGTGTGTCTGACAATGGGTTTCGATGTCATTTTTGCTCGATTTGTTGTTTAACCCATTGGTATTGCTCTTTCAAGCCGTCGAGGAGTGAGACACGAGGTTCCCAACCGAGGATTTGCTTTGCTTTTGAGTAGTCGGCGCTACGTGCTTTGTCGCCCTCGGGCTTGGTGGTGTCGTATATTATTTTTATCTCCTTTCCCGATATGGCAACGATTGTCTCGGCTACTTCCTTGATAGAGGTACATACCGATGGCCCTATTTGTATGTAGCCGTGCCCCCATCCCTTTTCGAGAGCGAGGCAAAGAGCGTCGACAATATCGTTGACATGTATAAAAGCCCTGCCTTGTAAGCCGCTGCCCCATACGATGAAGGGTTCGTTGGGGTAGTTGATGGCTTTCCTTATAAGTGCCGGAATAACTTGGCTGCGTTCGCCGTAGTCGCAAGGAGAGCCGTAGACATTGTGGAACATCAGCGTGCAGCAGGGTATGCCGGTCTCTTTTTCCATGAAGCCTACCTCTATTTGTCCCATCAGCTTGCTCCATCCGTAGGCCGACTCGGGCAGTGCCGGAAAGAGTTCTTCCTCTTTGAGGGGTATTACGTCTAACGAATTTTGCCGTGTTAGGGGGAATGAACAGGCTGTACCTACGTAGAGAAAGCCTTTGATTTGTTTTTTCCCGGCTTGGCGGCAGGAGTGTATGACGTTGGAGTTGATGAGGTTGTTTTGGCGGAAGAGGTCACCTTGGTTGTTGAATACGTAGTCTATTCCGGCTACAATGTCGGCCAGATGGATGACGTAGTCGACCTTGGTAAGGATGTCGTCGCATACGCCCGGGATGGCAAGGTCTCGGTTGAAAAAATGTGTGTCAAGGTCGATAACGGGTTTACCGTTTTCGTCGTTGAGGTATTCGAGCTTGCCTCTCCATAGATTATCTATAATGTATATTTCGTTTCCTTCTTTTACGAGACGTTTGGTGAGGTTTGATCCAATCATGCCGCACCCACCTGTTATGAGGTATCTTTTCATGATGTAGGAAAATTTATTTTTTTAACACTTCAAGGTATAAACGTTCTATCTCGTCGGATATTGTATCAATGTTGAATTTCGTATCGGCCAGTTGGTGCGATTCTCGGGCTATTTGTTGTCGGAGGGTAGGGTTATTGATGAGCTGTTCGAGTTCTTCGGCCAGTTTCTTATAGTCGCCGGGGTTGAATACCAAGGCGTTCTTACCATCGTCCAATACGTCGGGAAGCCCGCCAACGGGAGTAGTGACTACAGGCAGATTGTAGCTCCATGCGTCGAGTACTGCCATGGGAAAGCCTTCGGCATAACTTGGCAGGCAGAAGATGGATGCCTCTTTGAAGCAGCGGTCTTTGGCTTCACCGGCAATCCAGCCCGGGAAAACTATGCGGTCGGCAACACCCAGCTCCTCAGCAAGTTGACGGGCTATCTCTGTTTCGCCGCTTCCGGCCATGACGAGTTGCCAGTCGGGATACTTGTCGGCGATGAGGCTGAATGCTCGTATAAGGTCTTTATATCCCTTCCTGTCGTTGATGACCCCGGCAAAAAGTATATTGTTCTTGGGTGTGTATGTTTGCGGATAGTATTCGCGGATACATGGGTTGTATATGACTGCTGTCTTCTCAGGCGAGACAATGCTTTGGCAGTATTCGGCTTTTATGCTCCGGGAGAGTACGACAACCTTGTCGGCACAGGAAACCAGTATTTTATAGAGAGACCTGAAACGGCCGTTGATAGTTGTTTGTGTAGAGAATGAGTGTGAGTGTATGATGATTTTGCGCCGCCAAAGCTTAGCATACAGGGCAAAAAAGATTTTTCTGAGAGCCGAGGGCGGTTCGCTGGTATGAATGTGTACAAGGTCGTAAGAAGGAAGTATGAAGATATAAGTGAGATACGATTTTAAGAAATAACCTATTTTGATGCAGATGTTACCGTCGCGGTGTGTTTCTAACCAACGGCACTTGAAGGTTTTCCAATACCGGCTTTGCTCATGTTCTTTCAATACGGACGTGATTCCTCCCCGGGTTTTGTGCGATGTAGCTAAAATGAGTACCCTTGCAGCGTCTTGCATGATTCTTTGTGTGGTATTAGATGTGTGTGTTTTTGATGAAGTTGATGTAACGCTCTGACAACTGTTGCAGGGTCGTGTCTACAGCTTGTTGATTTTTATTATAAGCATCTATGGCGATAGGTATTTGCGATAGAATACGTTCGGCATTGATAGTGCCCGAATCTATGATGTTGGATGGATATAGGTTGAATAGTTTCATCAGGTCGGAGTATTTGGAGTCTCCGTTAGATGTCTTCAGGCTAGTCTCTTCGCTTACGTATAGAAGTACCGGAATTTTATTTTTTAGAGCGAAAATACTTTCATGGAAGCGGTGGGTGATGATGAAGTGGAAGTATCGGAATATTCCGGCTTGTTCTAAAGGCGACAGGTCGTTTAAGACTATGTCGGCCCATGGCATGGGTCGGAACGATGCTATGGTGTAGCCTTGTGTCTTGAGTTGTGAGGCTACCGTGCCAGCCCACCTATCGGTGCGGTAGCAGTGTATGCAGACACACTTTTGAGGAATATGAAACCGCTTCTTTTGAAGATAAGATTGTATGGTCTTGTAGTCTATATCTAAGTAGAATGTGGGGTCGGGAATTTGCTCTATTTTATCATCAGGAACGAAGTGGCTTATCAGTTGTCGAGTCATTTCATCTCGTACGCCGAATGCAGAGAAGTCGCGAAGCGTTGTTGCCATGTCGGCTTTTTGCTTGGGCGACAGTTTGTCGTACTCTACATTCTTGGCCGATGCTGCCAGCAGTATTTTTTTCGCTTTTATTTCGGGCGATAGCCAATAGGCCGATAGACCGTCGTATTGCTGAGGTAGCCTGTTAAGCTCGAGAAGGGTATCGGCTCCTATGAATATGATATCGTAATGGCGGCTTTTTATGTAAGCAAGAGCTTGAACAGGCGATTGAATGATGCGGTCGTTTTTAACTTCGAGTTGTTGTTTTTTGAATTGCCGGTATTTTCTTATTCGAGTCCAATCGTTGAGTAGCGACTTGATGGTACAGTTGGAGAAGTATGGGTGTATGTCAGGCTTAAAACCATGAAAGGGTATAATCTCGACACAATCGTTTGGATATATGCTTTTTACGGCTTTCAAGGTAGAAAAAGCTTGTAGATTGGTGCCGCAGTTAAGGTCTCCGTAATATGTCAGAATGCCTATTTTCATCGAGTAGTGATGGATATGAGCAACATGTGATAGATGGTGGTAAATTATCTTCTGTAAAGGTAGATAATAATTTATAATCGCACAACCTAATGAGGTAAAAAAACGGAGGAAAAGCTATTTGTCAGTTAAGGATGTTTCGTGCTTGTATTTATTGAGTGACGAAACGAAAAATGCCAGTAGCCATATGTTGCTGAGAGGCCGTGACATAGGTGCCCAGTCGGCCATACCGTGAACAAGCAGGCATGTTATAAGACCTATGGAGAAAAGGCTTATAATTTTGTAGTTGGTATCATCATCGCTGCGTAATATCGATTTGATTTTATAAAAGCGTCGCACGAAGAAATAGAGGATAGGGAGTGTGAATATGATGCCAAACTCAGAGAGCCATATCAGCAATACGTTGTGTATGGGGTTGGTAGACATGAACTCTTCGGCTTGCCATATGATGCGGCTCACGTCACCAAAGATTCTGAAACTGATGTTGGCACGTATGTATTCGAGGTGTGCATTTAGTCCTACTCCTATAAGCGGATGCTCTGTAATGATTTCGTAGCCGCAGTAATAGTGCATGAGGCGTGCGAGCATCATTTCGTCCATATCGCTACCGATAAAACTGTTTTTAAGAGGAGTGAAGAGTACAATAGCAACTATTACAGCTATAATCGGCAGTATTTTAGTGAAGATATTTTTAATGGAGAAGATAGAGCTGTTTTGGGTAGTGTAGATAGTTATGATGAGGATAAACGATATGCTGACAGCCAACATGGAGGTACGTGAAAAAGACATGATAAGGACAAAAAGAGCCAACAGGCCAGCCCAAAGGCTGGTTTTCTTATGGTATCCCATAAGGTAGCATACGGTGAAAAAGCTGACAATATAGGCCATATAACCACCAAGACTGTTGGGGTGGGTAAAGGTTCCTGGTGCTCCTGGCCGCTCTTCGGCTCGTATAGATGTCGCTCCACGGAACAGGTGTACAACTTGGTCGATACCAAGGATGGGATAGCAGATGGCCAATACGGCTTGTAGTATGGTGGTGTATAGGAAGCCTTCGAAGATACCTTTCAGTATGACATCGAGCGAAAAGCAACTGCAAATCAAATATAGAAAGATGGCATAGCTGAGTAGTTGTGCCAATGCAATGGCGGTAGAATTGACTGCCAAATTATTAGGATTGAGCAGATTGACGGCACAGTATAGAACGATGATAGCTACGACATACCACGGAATAGGTAACAGTTGCCATCGTAAGCGTCTGGCTATGATGATAAAGAATACGGGCGCGATAATCATGAATACTTCGAGACGGAATTTGTATCCGAAGGCTCCATCGTTATACGGCAGGTTGAGGTCTATAAGGGGCAGACCGAAACTTACGCAGTTGGTGAAGATGAAGAATGATATGAATATTTCGCCCCATTTGTCGAAGGTGAGGTTGCGTGCATTCGCGATTATCTTGAATGTATATAGCAGGACAGCAAATATGATGAATAGTATGGCTCCCATGTGTCAGACTTTTTTTGTGATGATATGACTTATGGCATAGTAGCCTGTTGCAGCTGTGCCTATAACAATGATGGCAATGATGATTGCCGGGTGTATATGTGCGTATGAAAGGAATGCTCCTATGATGAGTAATATGATGGAAATAATGAACATGCGGTCGGGCTTGATGTGGAAGGCAAATCGCGTGTCGAAGAGACGGTATATCATCAGGTAACCGTATGATATGATGAGCGAAGCTGAAATTCCGGCAAGTTGCCATTTGCTCACGGTGAAGTAGTATAGTAGCATGGCTATGATGGCCGTGGTGATGATAGAAGGTAATCCGCGATAGGTCTTGCGGGAGCATTGGTAGGCGAGGTCGAGAAACGAACCCATGGCGTGGAGCAGTACTGCGATGAAGAGCGGATATATGTATATGTAGCTCTCTTGGTAAGCATCGGCAACGATGTATGGATATAAGAGCTTGAGGGCAAGGGTGGCGAGTATGACGGTCATACTGAGCAGGAAGAAGTAGTTGTTGAAGATGCGTGAAAAGAAACGATTATGGTCGGGCGAGTGCATCTCTTTAATGGCGGTTTCCTGCCATGTCTGGTAAAAAATACCTGCGGCTACTTGCAGTATGTTGGAGAATTTGATTGCTACGGCGAAGATGCCGTTGTATTCGAGCCCGAGGTAGTGGTTGATGAATAGTTTGCTGGTGCTTTCGATAGCCCACCATGCGAGAACGTTGGGAAGAAGAGGAAGGGTGTAGTGCAAGAGGTCGCGTCCTACCTGGCTGTTGTATTCTTTGCGGTGACGCAAGTATATGGGTATAAGGTGTAGTCTGGCTTCGATAATACCGAGCGAGATGATGCGGCTTATGAGATTGGCCAAAAAAATTGACAACACGCCCCAATGAAGTACCACGAGGAAGAAGAGGCTGAGTGCCAAAATGAGCAGGGTGTTGATGATACCGATGGCAACGAAAAGCTTGGTGTGTCCCAAGCCTCGAACGACCTGTATCATCACTTCATAGAATGCAAAGGCAATGAGAAGCAATATGAGTATGGGGTAATAGGCCAGGTGAGAAAGATAAAAGTAGCCTATAACCGATAGTATTGTTACGATGACGCTGTTGCGCGTGAGTGTACGTATGATGTATGAGAGTACGTCTTTATGCGACAGGTCGCTGTGCTTGTCTATGAGAAAGCGGAATGCTCCGTCGCGAAGGTCGAAGGTGATGAAAGGTACCAAAAGCATGATAAGGGTTATCGATAAATCGAAATAACCCATATCGTCTTTTGCCAAGAAAAAGGTGTAAAGGGGCACTAACGCGAAAGCTACAAGTTTTGCCCCTATTGTACCTATCGCATATATCGAGAAAGTGTTGAGAAATGCTTTGACCCGATTGTCTGCCATGCTCTCATCGTTTTTGCCAAGAAATTGGTTACTTGTGCAATTTTACTTTGATTCGTTCTCCGTTAGGACCTACTCCATAACCATATCCTTGGCTACTGTGTGTGGCGTTGACAACGAGAGAAACATTGCGTAAGCGGCCGTCTGATACCAGGTTATTGCAATAGCGTATGTACTCGCGTTGGCTGTAATTGGCACGACATACATATACAACAGCGTCGGCAATACGCATCAACGAGAATGTGTCTGATACCATGGCAACAGGAGCCGAGTCGACAATGATGTAGTCGTAACGGTTGCGAAGTTCGTTAAACAAGGTGTCCAATCGATTGCTGAGTATAAGTTCGGCCGGGTTGGGAGGTACAGGCCCTGCCGTTATGACATCAAGTAGCGGATTGACTTGGCTGGGTACTATTATTTGGTCTATCTCTATCTCTTCTGAAGCCAAATAGTTGGTGATACCGAGGCGTGATGACACATTGAAGTAGTCGGTGAGGCGTGGGTTACGTATATCAAGACCTATGATGATAACACGTTTTTTCAGCAAAGCAAGTGCTATGGCCAGGTTGACGCTTACAAATGATTTACCTTCACCGCTGACAGATGATGTAAGTAGTACAACTTTGTCTTTCTTACCCGTCAACATAAATTGCAGGTTGGAGCGCAGTAACCTGAATAACTCGCTGATAGAGCTGTTGTCGCCTTCGCGAACTACAATGTTGTTGTTACTGTGGTTGGTACAAAGCTCGCCGAGGATAGGTATACGTGTCATACGTTCTACCTCTTCTTTGGTGCTGAATTTTGTTTGGAACAGCGCTTTCAGATACAGGTAGATAGCTGGTAGAATAATACCGAGCAGGAAGCCTATGGCCAGTCTCATGGTGGTGGAGAGGCTCACGGGTTCTACAAAGTTGTATGCTTCGTCGACAATCTGTCCTTTGGGCGATGCCATGGCAAGTGTAAGGGCGTTCTCTTCTTGCTTTTGCAACAGGAATATGTATAACTCTTCTTTGATGGCTTTTTGCCTGAATATGGAGATAAACTCACGTTCTTGTGTAGGCATGGTGCGAATGCGGTCGTAGAATTGGGCTTCTTTAGCTCGCATCTCTTTGAGAGTAATGCCTGTACTTTCGAGGGCAGTCTTGACGGTTGTGATTACGTTTTGACGCGATGCGTCGATTTGCTCCTCGAGCATTTTCAAAGCAGGACTACCAGTCTTGGCCGTGTTGGCAAGGTTGAGGCGTTTTAAGGCCAACTCGTTATAAGCCGTTACGGCATCGGCAGCTCCTTTGTCGAGCCCGCTTGAGAAGGGTATCAGCGAGTATTTGTTCTCGGGTTGTGATATAAAGTCGAGAGTATACTCAAGTACTTTGGCTTGTGTCTCTGTTTCGAGTAGTGTCTTTTGGAATTCACCGTCTTGCTCAAGAATTATTTTGGCTTCGGTCTCTAAGTCTGAGAGTTTGTTGTCTTGCTTGTATTTTTCGACCTTTCGTTCGGCAGAGTCGAGTTCGTGTGATATCAGAGTCAACCGTTCGTCGATAAATTTGGCTGTGTTGATGGCTTCGATGTTTTTCTCTTTGATGCCCCGTTTGTTGTATAAGTTGGTAAGGGTGTTCAGCAGTTCTTTGCCATAGTCAATGTAGGCAGTTTTCATGCTGAGTGTGATGAGGTTCGAGAGTTTGTCTGGAATATATACGTCGACATTTTTCCCAATATTTTCGGCTGCGGCATCGAAGCTTGATACAAATATGGTATAATTGTATTTTTCGCCGGCAATATAGTCGGGTGTAGTGGTTACGATATAGGTTCCATATGCAGTGACAACCTCTGCCGGGAGTGTTACATTTTCGAGGGATGCCAGTGTAAAGAAAGTTTTGGCTTTAACCTTGATGTCGGCTTTACCTTCTTCGTTGACCTTGATTTTGAATGTAAGGGTTCGGCTGAGGGTATCGCATTGCATGGTGGGGTCTATTACGTCGATGGCATAGTCCTTGTATTGCATCTCGCGTATGAAGAAATTCTCTTTGAAGATGCGCTTTCTGTTCAGTCCCATTTTTGTGGCTGCTTCACGCATGAGTGAATGGGATGAGATGACATGCAGTTCGTCGTCGACACTGGCTCCTTGTCCCATAAGGTTGCCTAAGCCGAATTGTTGCATGAATGCTCCGGCCATGTTGCCGGTTGACGACAAGTCGGTACGAATCATGACGTTGGTACACACGGTGTATTCGTCTTTTGTTATTTTAGAGTATGCAAAAGCCAAAGCCACGCAGCATACTATGCTGATGGCGAAAAGGTACCAATGCTTGACAACGGTCTTGACTATGTCGGGCAAGCTTATTAGTTCGTTGGGGTTATTTTGTGTTGATGAATCCATGGATGTTAGTGTTGAGTATGTTGTGCAATACTTTTATTTTACGAATAGAGCAATACAAAGCGATACGATGACCGATACTGCCGATGTGACGGCACTGACAACAGATACAAGATATTGTTTGTCTTGACTGTAATTGGCGTATCCTTGCCGTGCTTTGTTGGGTTCTACGAATACGACATCGTTACGTTGTAAGTAGTAATATGGCGATGTGAAGACGTCGGGTTTCGTAAGGTCTAAGCGATGGAATGAGCGGGTACCGTTTTCCTCACGCACAAGCAGGATATTGCTGCGATTACCGTATATGGTAATATCGTTGGCCAAACCGAGGGCTTCGAGGACGGTGATGCGTTCGCTGCCTACTTCGTAAGTGCCCGGCTTAGTAACCTCGCCTAATACACTGACTTTGAAATTGGTGCATTGTATATTGACGATAGGATCTTCGACGTATTTGCTGATTTGCTCTTTTAGGTACTCGGCAACCTCTTTGCGGTGCATACCGCCTACTTTGACCCGTCCCAATACGGGGTAGTCTATGTAACCCTCATTGTCGACAAGGTAGGTTTGTAATGACGGGGTAGTCATAATCATCTCTTCGCCAGGGGCCATGAAGTTTTGTGTGGGAAGGTTGAACATGGCAACGGCATTGGGGTCGATGCTGGTGACCGTGATAGCCAACATGTCATCGGGAGCTATGGGGGATTCATAGTTTTTTATAGAGTCGGGGATAGCTTGTACTATGTCGCCATCTGATGCCAATTGGTGGAAGTATAGCATATCCTTGGTTGAAGTGCATGCCGACAAGAGAGCTGCTGAAGCAGCGACAATGAATAGTATATGCTTTTTCATGTACTTGTTTTTTGCGGGGGCAAAGATAATATTTTTTCTTCTTTTTGTAGTTTATTTTTAACGCTCTATCGGGCTGTTTATTGTCTGAAAGGCCGTAAAAATGTTTACTAAGATGTCTATGTTTTAATTTGTATGCATGTAAACGATTGTAAGTCAAAAATATGCTTGTTTGACAAAGTAAATAGGAAATAATTTTGGAAAATCTCTTCGACAAGATTTTTGTCGGGAGGCGCTTGAGGACATTCTATGCAGTGATAAGTAAAAAACAATTGTTATTTTTGCAGTCGGAAAAACGTATTCAATTATGTCTTTTTATTTCGATTGGAATATCACTTTGTTGCAAGCGGTTGCTTTACTCTCTTTGTTGCTGTTGGTTGCTTGCGAATTGGTATATCTGTATGGTATTTATGACAGTGTATGGCGTTATGGTAAACGAGCGCGGGCGGGTCGCGTAAAATATACTGATGAGTTGCCCGGAGTATCGGTTATTGTGTATGCCGATGCCGATAATACCGACTGCGTAGATGCTGTTATGCATGCCCTTTTGGCACAAGATTATCCTAATTATGAAATTATTATTGTGAATGACGATGCCGGAGACGCAGTACGTCATACCATATCGTTGTATGAGTGTGATTATAAAAATGTATATCAGACGTTTGTTCCGGAGGCGGTATGTAATGTGAGCCGTAGAAAATTGGGTATGACGTTGGGCGTGAAGGCAGCCCGTCATGAGGTTGTAGTAGTTACCGAAGCAAATTGCATTCCCGAGAGTAACCAGTGGTTGCGTAACATAGGCCGTAATTTTGTGCCCGGAGTAGATGTTGTACTTGGATACACTCGTATGGCGGCTGCGCCGGATGTGTCGGATAGCCGCTATACTGTATTCGATAGAGTGGTGTTTGCATTGCAATATTTGTCATATGCAGTGATGCGGCATGCGTATATGGGAGTGAATGGCAATTTGGCATATAGAAAAGAGTGTTTTTTTGCTCATAACGGCTTTTCATCGACATTGAATCTGCATTATGGAGATGATGACCTTTTTGTCAATGAAGTAGCTCGTGGAGGTAATGTACGTGTGGAGCTGTCGGCCAGTAGTGTGGTAAAAAGCCACTTTGCCGATAACCGCAAGGCATGGGCTGCCCAACGCATGAAGTATGGCTTTACGGCGAAATATTTGCATACATCGGCCAAGATTGTGTTTGCCATAGAACCGGTACTGCATTATCTGACGTTGGTAGCTTTCGTTGCAGCCCTGTGGACTGGCTTCCCGGGATTATTGTGTATGATTGTTGCGCTACTGTTGGCCGGTGCATATTGGCTGGTGGTATGGCGGGTTTACCGTCGGGCTGGCCGCGTGTTGGGAGAGCGTTTTGGCAGTGGATTAGTCCCCTTGTATCTGTTGTTGCGCCCGTTGACATCATGGCGATATGCATGGCTGAGCAAGAAGGAAAATAAAAGTTATTTTACATGGCAATATTTGAGATAAAATAGAGTTTGTTAATATAGAGAAAGAGTGTCGCGAGGAGTTTTTATACATGACGCCGTGACGCGATTAAAAGAAGATGAACAAATTGTTTATTTATAAAAATATGAGTATGAAAAAATTATTTCTTTTTGTAGCTCTTGTTGCGTTGTTGCATAGTTGCACCACACAAGATGTAAAGGTAGAGGTGTATAATCCTACCGATTTTGCTCGCGTAAACGAGATGGTAGAGGTGGACTATCCTGCTATTGCAAAGCAATTGTCGCTTGCTGATGATGCACGTATAGTGGTGCTCGATACTACCGGCGAGCAAGTACCTTATCAAATAACGTATGACGGTAAATTGATATTCCAAACGACACTCGAACCGCTGAGCCGTGCCGAATATACGGTTAAGGCTGGTGTTCCCGATTCTTTTGCCGTGAAGACGGTGGGCGACTATTATCCCGAGCGCGTCGACGATATTGCATGGGAAAACGATTGTATAGCATTCCGTACATACGGCCCTGCGTTGCAAGCTACCGGTGAAAAGGCTTATGGTTATGACGTATGGGTAAAGTGTGTGGATTATCCTGTAGTTGCCGCTCGTTATGATGGTGAACTGAATCCTGCAACTGTAGCTGAAATAAACCGCTTGAAAGAGACCAACCCCGACTCGGCCCAAGCTTTGTATGAGAGTGTATCGTACCATGTAGACCATGGTAATGGCTTGGATTATTATAAGGTAGGTCCTACGTTGGGTGCCGGTACGTCGGCTTTGCTCGATGCTGATGGCAAGATTGTATACCCGTATTGCTATGCAAAGTATGAAATCCTCGATAACGGTCCGTTGCGTTTTACGATGAGACTCGAGTATCTTCCTTTTGCTTATGGCAATGACACGGTTACCGAGAGTCGTCTTGTATCGTTGGATGCAGGCAGCCAGTTGAATCGTATCGACGTATCGTATGCCGGCTTGTCACAACCCGCTACAATGGTTACAGGTATTGTATTGCATGATACCGATAGCGTGATGTCGTATGATGCCGAGGCCGGGTATGCCGCTTATGCCGACCCTGCCGACAGCATAAACGGTCGTACGTTCCTTGGTATGGCATATCCTGCTGCTGTGCAGGTAGCAACTCCCGTATATTTTGATGAAGCCGAGCGTACCGAACGGGGAGCAGAGGGACACCTGCTTATGCAACAGACGTATGTTCCTGATACTACGGTGACCTATTATGCCGGTGCTGGTTGGGATAAATGGGGTTTTGATACGCCCGAAGATTGGTTTGAATACATGAAATATTTTGCCACTACGTTGCGTACTCCGCTCGAAGTGTCTATAAAATAAAATATGATGAAAAAGTTGCTTTCTCTCCCGCCTAATTTGGTACAACGGTTCCACCAGTTGGAACAGGTATGTGAGGATGAATGGTTCTGTACGGCCGATCCTCCAGGTCACAAGTTGGGCTCGGGAGGAGGAACAACTTGGTTACTTGAAGAGTGTTTCCGTTCCGAAAGGGACGGAAACAATTTCTTTGAATGGCTTTCGTCAGAGAAACGCATACTCCTGCATGCCGGCGGGCAGAGCCGCCGACTGCCGTCTTATGCTCCTTCGGGAAAGGTACTTACACCTATACCGGTCTTCCGTTGGGCTCGCGGACAACGTTTGGGGCAAAATCTTCTTTCATTGCAAATGCCCCTTTATGAACGTATCATGCGTGAAGCTCCTGATTCGCTGCACACTCTTATTGTAAGTGGCGATGTGCTTATTCGTTGTGAAGGTTCGCTGCCTGCAATTCCCGATGCCGACGTGGTATGTTTCGGTTTGTGGGTCGACCCCGAGTTGGCCAAGAATCATGGTGTATTCTTTTCTTCGCGAGAGGTACCCGGAGTGCTCGACTTTATGATGCAGAAGCCGTCTGTAGCAGAGCTATCGCAGTTGGCAGCCACGCACTATTCTCTTATGGATATAGGGGTATGGTTGCTCAGTGATAAGGCTGTGGCGTTGTTGTCGCAGCATTCTTATCGCGATGGTGAGCTTTCGTTTTATGATTTATATTCCGACTTCGGTTGTGCTTTGGGTGAGCATCCTCGCATAATCGACAAAGAACTCAACGAATTGAGGGTCGTAATACTGCCTTTGTCGGGGGGCGAGTTCTATCATTATGGTACAAGTCGCGAACTCATTTCTTCTACTCTCGCTATACAGAATTTGGTAAACGACCAGCGTGACATTATGCATAGGCGAGTAAAGCCTCATGCAGCCATGTTTGTACAGAATGCTGTTGTTGATGTGCCTTTGCGTCCTGAAAATGGTGAGTTGTGGATAGAAAACAGTCACGTGTCACCCGGATGGAAGCTGAGCGAGCGACATCTTATCACGGGAGTACCCCGTAATGATTGGTCTATTTCTTTACCAGCCGGCGTGTGTGTAGATGTGGTGCCTTATGATGAAAAGGCTTATGTAGCACGGCCTTATGGTATGAACGATACTTTCAAAGGCAATATACGACAGGCTGTTTTCTTTGGTAAACCGCTGACAGAGTGGCTGGGAGAGCGTGGCATAGATGTTTCGCTCTTGGAGCAGTATGACGATATGCAAGCAATGCCCCTTTTCCCGGTTTGTGGTGATGTGCAGGAGTTGGGTAAGATGTTGCGCTTTATGATAGAGGCTCCTGGAGACGAAGCCGGTAGGTCGCTGTGGCTTGCGTTGCCACGCCTTTCGGCCGATGAAATATCGGCTTCGGCACGGTTAGACCGCTTGTATGCACAGCGTGAAGCGTTTCGCGATGAGAGTTGGATGGCTTTGTCGAGTCATTATAAGAACAGCGTTTTTTACCAGTGTGACTTGAAAGATGCGGCAAAGTGTTTTGCAACACGTTCTTTATCGTTGCCGCATCCTCTTCCTGCCAATGCTCCAGTTATGACGCGAATGCACGATGCCATGTTTAGGGCTGAGGTGTTGCGTATGAAGGGCGATGCTGCCTGCGAACAATATGAACGTGAGGCGTTTGGACTGTTGCGTGATGCAGTGGTCTCATCGTTACCCGAAGCTAAGGTATTGCCTCAGTGCAGTGTATATCCCGACCAAATTGTATGGGGGCGTTCGCCTGTACGCATAGATCTTGCGGGAGGATGGACTGATACGCCTCCGTATTGTATGTTGGCGGGTGGTAATGTGCTGAATATGGCTGTTGACTTGAATGGACAACCTCCCATACAGGTGTATGTAAAGCGTTGTAAAGAGTTGCAAATCGTGATGCGTTCGATAGACTTGGGAGCCGAGGAGCGTGTGACCGATTATGCAGCATTGGAAAACTTTGCATGTGTGGGTTCGCCATTTTCTATCCCAAAGGCCGCCTTGGCGTTGGCTGGTTTTGTGCCACGGTTTTCGGTTGAGAAGTATGCAAGTTTGCAGCAACAGTTGCAGGCATTCGGTTCGGGTATAGAGGTTACGTTACTGGCAGCTGTTCCCGCCGGTTCGGGTATGGGTACAAGCTCTATATTGGCGGCAACTGTGTTGGGTGCATTGGCCGACTTTTGTTCGCTTGCATGGGACAAGGTAGAAATTGCACGCCGCACAATGGTACTGGAGCAGTTATTGACAACCGGTGGCGGATGGCAAGACCAATATGGAGGAGTGTTACATGGAATAAAGTTGTTGCAGACCGAGCGTGGAGCCGGGCAGTTGCCCGTAGTGCGTTGGCTGCCCGATACGTTGTTTACCGATGCCGAGTATCGTCAGTGCCATTTACTCTATTACACAGGAATAACACGAGTGGCTAAGAGTATCTTGGCCGAGATAGTTCGTGGCATGTTCCTCAATTCGGCACGGCATCTGTCGCTCTTGGAGGCAATGAAGATACATGCCTCGGAGTTGTATGAGGCTGTGTTACGCAACGATTTCGACCGTATGGGACGTTTGATAGGGCGTACGTGGCAACAAAATAAATTGTTGGACAGCGGTACTAATCCTCCTGAAGTGGAGGCTATAATCGAGCAGATAGCTCCTTATACGTTGGGATACAAATTGCCGGGTGCAGGTGGCGGAGGCTATCTGTATATGGTAGCCCGCGATCCGTCGGCGGCAGCCCGCATACGTTCTATTCTTGATAACAACAAACCCAACGACAAAGCCCGTTTTGTAGAGATGTCGCTCAGCCGTAATGGCTTGCAGGTGAGTAGGAGCTGATATGCGAAGGTGGAAAAACGATGCGACACGCAGCCGCGAAAATTAAAGATTTGATTGATAACATGAAAAACAGTTTGACCCTGAGTAAAATATAATATTCTATGACACGCAAAGGGAAAGGTTCTATAGTAGGAGTAGGTGATGGAGGCCGTTATCTGGTACCTTTTATACTTGTAACCTCACTTTTTTTCTTGTGGGGATTTGCTCATAGTATCTTAGATGTACTTAACAAGCATTTTCAGGATGTATTGGTTATATCGAAAGGCCGTTCGGGACTGGTGCAGGCCGTGGTTTACGGGGGCTATTTCCTTATGGCTTTGCCGGCCGGAAAGATTATGGAACGTTTCGGGTACCGCGTGGGCGTAGTTTTGGGTTTGCTGCTGTATGGAGTGGGCGCTTTGATGTTTATACCTGGTGGAAGGCTGATGTCGTTTGAATTTTTCTTGCTTTCACTTTTTGTAATAGGATGTGGACTTACTTGCCTTGAAACGGCTGCCAATCCTTACGTAACCGTGTTGGGTGAGAAGGATTCGGCTGCGCGACGTTTGAATTTGGCGCAGTCGTTCAACGGCTTCGGATGGATATGCGGTCCGTTGGTGGGTAGTCTGCTGGTGCTGGGAGAAGAGGGCGGTAGTGTATCGTTGCCCTATGCTATAATAGGAGTTGTGGTATTGTGTGTAGCAGTACTGTTTTCACGGGTACGATTGCCGGAGATAGAACCTTCTGCCGACGAAAAGACAGATGAAACAGAGCGTCCCCTATTTGCATATAAGCATTTTGTGTTTGGAGTGGTGGCGTTGTTCTTTTATGTGGCAGCACAGACTGGCATTAATAGCTTTTTCATTAACTATGCTGTAGAGGAGGTTACGGGCTTGTCGGCCAAGAGTGCCGGACTGATGCTTTCTTTTGGTGGCATGGGACTTTTTGTAGTAGGCCGTATGGTAGGTAGCTGGGTGATGCGATATATCTCGGCCGTGCGTCTGCTTACGCTGTGTGCCGTAGGTGCAGTGTTGGCAATGATACTTGTTGTATGTAGGTTGAATGCTGTCTCTATGGGAGCTTTGTTTCTGTGCTATTTGTTCGAGTCGATAATGTTCCCTACCATATTTGCAATAGCCATAAAGGGTGTAGGAAGACATACCAAAAGGGCTTCTTCATATCTGATTATGAGTATAGTAGGTGGTGCTGTCGCTCCGGTAGCGATGGGCATGATAGGCGACCGCTATAATATGGCAACGGGTTTTGTCATACCGCTGTTCTGTTTTGTCGTTATATTGGCGTATTGTATCTTTCTGAGACGCAGACGTGCTGCTGAATGAAAGCTAATATAATGTGATGTAGGTAATGCGCTTTGTGAAGCGAGGCGTGTGCTTATAGAGGTTGATGTGGCCAAGAAGTAGAAAACAAGATATTGTTGTGTGGCTCCATCAACTCGGAGCATCTGGTTGAGCACCTGAATTGTCGAGGTTCAGGGTAACTGTACGTAAGTGTTACTTATGTATGCAGAAAGTGTTTATCGGATATGCAGAAAACGTAGAAGTAGTTTCTGCTGTGTGGAAAGGGAGAGGAATGGGGGAGTTGCTTTTATTTTATGCGTGTGGATGTTATACTTTAAGGTGTATTTTTACCTCACCTGTCTCTTTGCAAAGTACATAGATGCTCGAATGCAGCACAATGTATATGAAGTCCGGTTCGTCTACAATGGCATGTATGTGCCCAAGTGATAGTGTATTGAGCAGCTCATCTCCGTTCCCAATCTTTATTTTCCCGTTTTGGAAAGTTATGCCGAACAGCTCTGCATAAGGAGCCAATATCTCTTGAGCATGCAGGTCTTGAGGATTTTCGGGTTTATTAGGGTAGAGTGAGAAGAGTTGCTGGAAAGGGTGCATTGTGATTTTATTATAGGGTTGATGTTTTAGTTATAACAGAGATAGGGAGTTTTTGTTTACTCCCTATCTCTTGTGAATGTTTAGTATTAAATGAGGAAGCCTAATAATACACCGGCAGCAACAGCTGAACCGATAACACCGGCTACGTTGGGACCCATGGCGTGCATCAGCAGATAGTTGGTCGAGTCGTATTCCAAACCTACGATTTGTGAAATACGCGCAGAGTCGGGCACCGCCGATACACCGGCATTACCGATGAGAGGATTAATCTTGTTGTCTTTCTTCAAGAAGAGGTTGAAGAACTTAACAAAGAGAACTCCCGATGCCGTTGCCACGAAGAACGAGAAAGCTCCGAGGATAAAGATAAGTATCGAATTGAGTGTCAAGAACTCGGAAGCCTGCGTGGAAGCACCTACGGTAAGACCCAACAGGATGGTAATCGTGTCGATGAGCGGACCGCTTGCCGTGTTAGCCAAACGACGCGTAACACCACTCTCCTTGAGCAGGTTGCCAAAGAACAACATACCCAACAGAGGCAGACCCGATGGCACGAGGAAGCAAGTGAGCAACAGACCTACGATGGGGAACATTACTTTTTCGGTGTGCGATACGACGCGCGGCGGTTTCATGCGGATGACACGCTCTTTCTTGGTCGTGAGCAGTCGCATGATAGGCGGTTGTATCACAGGTACCAATGCCATGTAAGAGTATGCTGATACGGCAATTGCACCCATAAGGTTGGGAGCCAGCTTCGACGAGAGGAAGATGGCTGTAGGACCGTCGGCACCGCCGATGATACCAATGGCACCGGCTTGCATGGGATCGAACCCTAAGGCAAGCGCCAGCATGTATGCGCCGAAGATACCAAATTGTGCGGCTGCGCCGATGAGCATCAGTTTAGGGTTGGATATCAAGGCGGAGAAGTCGGTCATGGCTCCGATACCCAAGAAGATGAGGGGAGGATACCATCCGGAAGTAACGCCTTGATACAGGATGTTGAGTACCGAGCCTTGCTCGTAAATACCCACTTGCAATCCGGCATCCATGTTGAAGGGAATGTTGCCGATGAGCATACCGAACCCGATGGGTATGAGCAGCATAGGTTCGAATTCTTTCGCTACGGCAAGGTAGATGAAACCTATGCCTACGAGAATCATCACGAGATGCCCGATTGTGGCATTGGCTATACCGGTGTATCCCCAGAAGTCTGCCAAATTGTTTTGCAGGAAATCAAGAAATTCGCCCATATTATTCTATTGTTACGAGTACGGTTCCTTCGAGTACCGATTCTCCTTGTTTTACATTGATTTCTATAATTTTGCCATCACGGTCGGCTTTGATGCTGTTTTCCATCTTCATGGCTTCGAGGATGATTATGGTATCGCCTTTCTTAACGGTGTCGCCCACGTTAACTTTGATATTGAGAATAACGCCAGGCAGGGGCGATTTGATACCACTCTTGCCAGCGGGAGCGGCCGGACGGCTCAGCGTTGCTGTGGGAGCAGCGGGGCGAGCCTTCACGAGCGGTTTGATGGCAGGTTTTACTATTTTTTCCATCTCTACGAGGTAGTTGGTGCCGTTCACTTCTACGTGCGCGATGTTTTCTTCAATTTCACCAATTCTTACCTTATAAATATTGCCGTTGATGGTATATTTATATTCTTTCATTTCTTTGTTATTTATTAGCAGGTGTTACAATGGTTACTTGTGCGGAGTTTCCCGCAAGGTGTATATCTTGGAGTTCCACGGAGAGTATCGACGTTGTACTTGTTGTATGGTGAGTACCGTCTCTTCTACGTCGTGTACGTCCTCTTGCATCTCGTGCATAGCGAGGGCAATGGCAGCAAATACTTCACCCGGGGTGTCTCCTTTGCGCATTTCGGCACGTACCTCTTCGGGGCTGAGGCCTTTTGTCTCACCGGCTTTGCGATGAGCATGGTATGTACCGGCAAAGTTGATAAGCTTAAAGGCTAAGTACAGCAGAATGAGTCCGGCAAACACAACCATCATAGCAGTAATGGACATGCCGATACCGCTTTTGTCGTGTTTCTCGAACTTCTCCATTTTCTCGTTTTTGTCGAGAGTCTTGTTGTTCGTGCTGGGGGTGACGTATTTATCGTCGCTTTCGCCTTTGATTTCCCAATCGTTTCCGCCATCGATGATGCGGGCGTATGACTCATCGGTTTTGAGTGTGCCGGCGGGTATCCGTACTTCGTCGAGCAGGTGTTTGCCCGAATCATAAAGTCCTATCCATGTATCTTTGTCGGCATTGAAAGAGAAATTGACGTGGAACGTACCGCGGTTAGGTTTGCCATCAACCCAAAAGAGTAGGTGCTGGCGAGGCGGCATCTGAGTGAGAACGTCACCTTTGGGTATGAAGTAGGTTGCTGTATCGCCCGGGGTGTCGCTACACCGCAGCAGGTTGGCTGCAACGTTTACTGTGCTGTATGATTTGTTGAAGAGTTCTAACCATGCGCTGTGAACGCCGTAGTCGTCTTGGAAATTGGTCTCGTTCGTCATGAGTATTTCGTTGATGACTACTTTGGATTTGTTTTCTTCTACCCCACACGAGCTGAAAGCTACAAGGGCAAGCAGCAAACTACTCCATATTCCTAAACTTTTTATATTCATACGATTCAGGTTTAATGGTTTAGAGAGGAATATTGCCGTGCTTTTTGGCCGGGTTGGTGAGTTTTTTGGTTTGCAGTTGTTGCAGGGCGCGGATGATGCGGAAGCGCGTGTTGCGGGGCTCTATCACATCGTCGATGTAACCATACTTGGCTGCGTTGTAGGGGTTGGCAAAAAGTTTGGTGTATTCTTCTTTCTTTTCTTCGAGGAATTGAGCGGGGTTTTCGTGCTCTTTGGCCTCTTTGGCATAGAGTACGGCAACAGCACCGTCGGCACCCATTACGGCAATCTCGGCAGTAGGCCAAGCGTAGTTCATGTCGCCGCGCAGTTGCTTACAGCTCATCACGATATGCGAACCTCCGTATGACTTGCGTAGCGTTACCGTTACTTTGGGAACGGTTGCTTCGCCGTATGCGTAGAGGAGTTTGGCACCGTGCGAGATGACGGCGTTGTATTCTTGTCCTGTTCCGGGGAGGAATCCGGGAACATCTACGAGGCTGACGATAGGAATATTGAATGCATCGCAGAAACGTACGAAACGGGCAGCCTTGCGCGAAGCGTTGCAGTCGAGCACACCGGCGAGGTATTGCGGTTGGTTGGCAACGATACCTACCGATTGACCGTTGAAGCGGGCAAAACCGATGATGATGTTACGTGCGAAGTCGCGTTGTACCTCAAGGAATTCGCCGTTGTCTATGATAGCACCTATAACCTGGTACATGTCGTAGGGCTTGTTGGGACTATCGGGAATGATTTCGTTGAGAGAGTCTTCGAGACGGTCTATGGGGTCGGTGCAGGGAACGACGGGAGCTTCTTCGAGATTGTTCTGGGGTATGTAGCTGAGGAGCTTGCGGATGATTTCGAGGCCCTCATCGCCTGTTTCGGCTGCAAAGTGGCATACACCCGATGTCTTGGAGTGCATCTCGGCGCCTCCGAGTTGCTCTTGTGTTACGTCTTCGCCTGTAACTTGTTTTACAACGGCCGGACCGGTGAGGAACATATATGATATGTTTTTCACCATGATGATGAAGTCGGTCAATGCCGGTGAGTAAACGGCACCACCGGCGCAGGGACCAAAGATACCCGATATTTGGGGTACTACACCCGATGCCAGGATGTTGCGTTGGAATATCTCGGAGTATCCGGCAAGTGCGTTGATACCTTCTTGAATACGGGCACCACCCGAGTCACCTATACCAATAATAGGAGCGCCCATCTTCATGGCCATATCCATGATTTTGCAAATTTTCAAGGCCATAGTCTCTGACAGCGAGCCACCAAAAACGGTGAAGTCTTGTGCATAGACGTAGACCAGACGGTGGTCGATGGTACCGTATCCGGTAACTACGCCGTCGCCGAGGAACGATTTCTTTTCTTGACCGAAGTTGTGGCAACGGTGGCGTACAAACATGTCTATTTCTTCAAAACTGCCTTCGTCGAGGAGTTGGTTGATGCGTTCACGGGCGGTATATTTGCCGCGTTCGTGTTGTTTGGCAATGGCTTTTTCGCCACCGCCCAAGCGTGCTTCTGCACGGAGCGCAATAAGCTCTTTTACTTTTTCGAGTTGACTGCTCATGGGTTTATTTGTTAGGATTTTCACATAATTCGGTAAGTACGCTGCATGTCGATTTAGGATGTAAGAAGGCTATGTTGAGACCTTCGGCACCTTTGCGGGGTGCTTTATCGATGAGTCTTACACCTTTTGCTTCAACTTCGGCGAGAGCGTTTGCTACACCGTCGGCAATGGCAAAAGCGAGGTGGTGTATGCCTTCGCCACGTTTCTCTATGAATTTAGCTATGGTACTGTCTTCGCTGGTGGGTTCGAGCAACTCTATTTTGGTTTGCCCTACTTTGAAGAATGCTGTTTTTACTTTTTGGTCGGCTACTTCTTCAACGGCGTAGCATTTGAGACCCAGGATGTTTTCATAGTAAGGGATGGCCTCTTCGAGACTTTTTACGGCTATTCCCAAATGTTCAATGTGAGAAATTTCCATTGTGATATAGTATTAAGTTAAACTGTTCTTGGCGAATGTTTTGCCGCAGCATTGCATTCTAACGGGCAAAGATAAGTTTTTCCGCCGAATTACGTAAAAATTTCCGTAAAAAACCGACCTGCTTTTCTTAATATTCCCCCTCTCGTGATGTCTTTTTGCGTGTCTCTTTCTGTTCGGATTTGATGATACTCGAAAAGATATGTTTCAGCAGGCTTTTATTGGATGTTATTATGGTTGCTTGTGCGTACATCCCTTCTTGAAGTATCTCATTATTGCACAGAACTATGTGGCAGGTGAATGAGCGTGTGCCGGCATTGTCGATAACGTGGCGATCTATTGCCGAGATTTTTCCCGTAAGGGTGTATTGTGGGTCTGATGTGTAACCTTCAGGACATAGAAATATTTCCATACCCATAGATACTTTGCTTATTTCATTGTAATTGACAAAGGCGGTTGCAATTCGTTCGTTGCCCTGTGTATTGCCTATTATGGCTTCAGCTTCTATGGTTTCGGGATAGGGTATGAATGCAGTGGTGCCTACCAGTATTACTACTACTGCGCTGACGATGCCTATTCCGTATCGTAGTATCCATGGCGGCATTGCACCTATGATGTGGCGAATTTTTTCACTGCGTAATTCTATGCGTTCGTAATCTTCCATGGCAAAAAGTGCGTGTTAGTTGCCCAGTTCGAGTTGGTTTTTTACTAAGTGGTAATATGCTCCTTTGGCAGTTATAAGGTCTTCGTGCTGCCCGCTCTCAACGATTTTTCCTTGTTCAAGAACAATGATGTTATCAGCGTGGCGCACGGTGCTGAGGCGATGAGCTACTACGACAACAGTCTTGCCGTGATAGAAGCGTGCAAGATTTTCAACGATAGCGCGTTCGTTATTGGCATCGAGGGCGTTGGTTGCCTCATCGAGGAAGATATACGGCGGATCTTTGTATACAGCCCGTGCTATGAGAATACGCTGTTTCTGTCCTTGACTTAGACCTATACCATCTTGTCCTATTATGGTGTTGTATTTGAGAGGCAGGTTTTCTATGTAATCTTCTATATTGGCAATACGAGCAGCGTGCAGCAATCGTTTACGGTCTATTTCGCCATCATCTACTGCAATATTACGAGCGATGCTCTCGGAAAAGATAAAACCGTCTTGCATTACTACTCCGCACTGTCGTCGCCACCATTTCAGGTTGTAATCGTTTATTGGGTGTGATCCTATCATGATTTGCCCTTGCAGTAAGGGATAATAGCCGAGTAAGAGTTTTATTAAGGTGGTTTTACCGCTGCCACTTGTGCCTACAATAGCCGTGACCTTACCTCGTGGCAGGACGGTTGTCACATGGTCGATGATGTTGGGCTCTAAATGTTTGTCGTAGCGGAAGACTACGTCGTTGAGTTTAATGTCGCAACCCGACGGATGGTCGAAGCTGGTAAGAGCCCCGGCAATGCTAGCTTCGTTAGGCTTTTCGTGTATTTCGTTGATACGTTCGAGGCTGATACTTACGTCCTGCATCGAATATATAAAGTTTAAGAGTTGCTCGACAGGGGCATTGAGTTGTCCGATAATGTATTGTACGGCAAGCATCATACCCAGTGTCATTTCGTTGTTAATGACGGCGGTTGCCGCAAGGACAGTGATAATTATATTCTTTGTTTCGTTAATGAATATACTGCCTGCTTCTTGTGTTTGTTGCAGTTTGAGACTTTTCATATTTGCATCGAAGAGGTCGGCTTGTGCGTCCTCCCATTCCCATCGGCGACGTTGCTCACAATCTTGCAGTTTTATTTCCTGCATTCCAGTAATAAATTGTAGTGTTTTGTTGTTATTGGCAGCTTGTTTCTCGAAGTAGAGGTAATCGAGTTGTTTGCGTTTACGCAAGAAAAGGATTATCCACATGGCATATATAAGACTGCACAGTACAAAAACGGCAAAGATGCTGGTGTTGTAGCACAATAGTACAATACCGAAGACAATAAAGTTGATAATTGAGAAGAGAATGGATAGGGTTTGTCCCGTTAGAAAACTTTCTATGCGACGATGGTCGGTCATGCGTTGCATGATATCGCCAGTGAGTTTGGTGTCGAAAAACGACATGGGTAGTTGCAACAGCTTTATGAAGAAGTCCGATATGAGAGATATATTTATGCGCATGCTTATATGCAACAGTATCCATCGGCGAATGAAGTCGACAGCAGTACGGCTGATAGTAAGCATAAGTTGTGCAAGTAAGATGAGGTATATAAAGTTTATGTCGCGGTAGTTGATGCCCACATCGACAATAGCTTGTGTCAGGAAGGGGAATATGAGTTGTATGATGCTGCCTAGCAATAGCCCGAGGATAATTTGCCCGAAGTATCGCCGGTATTGCTTAAGATAACCCAATAGAAAACCAAACGAGCGCTTCTCGCTTTTCTCCTGCCGGTTATTTTCGTAGAATTGTGGCATGGGCTGTAAGAATAGTGCTACACCGCGGTCGTAATCGCCCAAAGTCTTGACTACTGCCCAATAGTCTTGCATCTCCTCGTCGGTGTAACAAAGAAGGTCGCGGCCGGGGTCGGCTATGTAGTAACGGTGTCTACCGTTTCTAAGTTTTTTCACCTTGTAAAGCACCACAAAATGGTTTTGATTCCAATGCAGTATCGCGGGTAGTGGGGCTTCCGTAAGTTGTTCTATGGTGGGCTTTCCGCAGAAAGTGCGAAATCCGAGTTCGCTTGCAGCTTCATTTATACCCAATAGTGTGACTCCGGCACGGCTTGTAGAACATAATTTTGATAATTCATCAAGTGAATATTCTCTTCCATAGTACTTGCATACCATTTTAAGGCACGTAATGCCACATTGCATGGCATCATGCTGACGATAAAAGGTGAAGGTGTCGAAGAGGCTCATCTTGTTTTTTAGGTTATAGTGCAAGGTGCATAAAGATACGATTTATTTTGTTATCGTATCTTTATTGCTTGTGTTTTATATGTCTGAGTTTTATGGCGTATCGGTAGTTTTTTTCTTTAACATAGTGTGTAATGCGTTCTCTTTGTTGTAGTTCCGTATTTTGTACCGACGATGGGGTGTACTCTAATCCTTTTCCCTCTTCGGTGTATATCGCTGCGTGATTGTAATGGCTTCACCAGGCGACGTGCAGGTCGATATCGCGACCGCAAGAGCAGCGATGAGAAGGCAGGGAGCTTCATTACGGCATAGGACGAGGACGAGTTATGATTAATTTTTTGCGATGCTTAGGTTTTGTTTATTGAGTTCTCTCAATAGCCAATCTGTCGGTGTTTACTTCGCGTACCTTGACGTTTTTCTTGCCTATATCGAATGAGTAATAGACTGAAATGCCGGCAAACATGCGGTAACTGTTACTTTGGTTGATGAGATAATACTCGCTATAATCGGAGCGGGTGGTTATATCCATGGCGGGTATGTTGCAGACATCGAGCCGAAGAGTAAGTTTGTCGTCCAAAAGCGATTTCTGTAGATAAAAGTTTACGCTTACGTGTGGATAGGTAATGACGTTGTATTGACGCTCTTCGCCGCTGAAACCGCTGCCTATGTATATTCTCCAATCTTTGGGTAACATGGCTGTTGCACTGAGGTTTACGCTACCGCTCCAATAGGTGTGCTTGCCATATTGACGGGAGTTTTCGTAGTTGCACCATGTAGAACCGTTGGCGTTGATGTGCAGCCATTTTGTAACCATTTTAGAGAAACTGACATTGAGTCTGTATGTGTCGTAATTACCGAAGTTTTCGAGTGTCTCGTAAATGGTTTGTCTGTCGTCGCCTATTGTATAGAGTGATGCGACGGGATTGACTATCCATGTACCGTTGAGGGTGAATGACAAACAGTTCCACAACGATTGTTGCAGTTGCAGCCGGTGGTTATACGGGGCTTTCAAATTGGGGTTGCCTTGCCAGTAGCTGTAAGTTCCGGTCCTGTAAGGTGTGGAGTTTAGGTTGTATCCGGTGGGATAATTGGTGTATGGCGAGTATGTAACGGATGTGTAGTTGTTTTTATGGGTGTATTGCAGGGTTACCGATGGAAATACACCGGTGGAGCGGAAGAGTGTGGCAGGGTCGTTGTAAGAGAATCTGTGCCGTGTATCGACATGTTGTACCGTGAGCCCCAGTAGGTATGAAAGTTTCTTGTTGAAGAGAGAACCTGCAAATTGGGCGTATGCCGAATACAGGTCCTCGTCGAAAGTATAAGGTTTGTATTCGTTTATTGTTATGGCATCTTGATGTGATGTGGTGGTAGTTGTCTCTTCACGTGACATATCGCCATCGGTGTGCAGGTAGCGGAATCCGATTTGTAAGCCCATGCCGTTGGCAAATTGTTTTACAAATTGTATAGACGGATAATAGACGGCATAAGAGGTGGGGTATGGGCTCCGTATCGTTTCGGTGGAATCGTTCTCGAAGAAACTTGTATAGGTGCTGAGGTTCCCTTGATTGGCTCGGTAGTATTGGAATGTGGCGCTTAGAGCTGAGCCGCGGTCGTCGAGCAACCACGTGTAGTAGGCGTATCCCTGTATGTAGCGGTAGAATGTCTCGTATTTGCTTTCGCTTTTTTGAGGGAATATCAAGGATGTGGTATTTTTTGTATAGAGAATGTCGCTCGTGGCATAGGCTTTGGGATGCCATGAAAGGTGGAATCTGCCTCCAATCATGTGATGTTTGTTGATATTGTAGCGCAGGGTTTGTTGTACGTATAGTTTGTTATAACGGTTTCCTGACAATCGCTCGGATTGTGCTTCGACTATCGTGTTGTCGTTATATACACGAGTACTGTAACTGTGCGTAGGCCACGTATGCTCGTTGTCGAACCCGACGAAGGTGAAAGATTCTACTTTCCCGATTTTTGCCATAGAGGTGACACCATAGGAAGAATCGACGGTTTTTCCTTCGTAGGGATATTTCCCTTGGGCATATACAAATATGTTGGCTCCGTCTTCGCGTTTTTTCTTCAGTTTTATGCGCAGTACGCTACCTTCGGTGGTGGCACCGTATTCGGCATTGGCGATGGGAATGAGCTCGAAACTCTCTACGTCTTCGGCTTGTAAACTTTTCAGCATTGCTGTGGCGGCGTTCATGTCTGTTTCCTGACCGTCGATGTATATTTTCGAGACAGTGCGGCCGTAGATGGTCAGCCCGTACATGCCGGGTAGCTTGTAGAGCATATCGTAGGCTGTCGAGTTGCGGGCGATGGGGTTTCCCTGCATCGAAATGGTGATGCTGTTGGGCGCGTGTTTCACGAAGTGGGCCGTTACGGTAACTTCTTGGGTGAGCAGGGTGTCGGTTTGCATCACGATGGTGTCTAAGCGGGTATCTTGTGAGAGCGTTACGTTGTGCCACGCCGTTTTCATTCCTATGAAAGAGGCACGCAGACGATAAGACCCTTTGTCGGCTTGCAGCAGATAGGCCCCCTGTTCGTTGCAGCTTGTCCCGGCTACGGGTACGCTGTCGTTGTCTGTGGTAAAGAGTACTACCGAAGCTCCAGGCATAGCCTCCCGGTCGGCCGTAACGACGGTGCCTTGCAGGGTGTGGGCCGAGGCGGGGAGAGCTATTGCAAGAGTGAAGAAGAGTAGGATGCTGAGATGTTTCATAGGATATATGTTGGGGTGTTTATAATCGATTTTTGCGATGAATCAACTTTGATTATTGAGTTCTTTCAATAGCCAATCCGTCGGTTTTTACTTCGCGTACCTTGATTTCTTTTTTACCTATATTGAAAGTATAGCGGATGTTGAGCGAAACATTGAATACATGTACATCACTTGCCGTTGTTGCAAAATAATTGTCATAATAAGAACGAGATGTTTGTTCCATCCTGAGAAGGTTATTGAGTTGAATATGTATATACAGGCTGTTATTGAACAGACCCTTGCCTGCGGCAAAAGTCGCGCCTGCGAAAGGATAACTTACGTAATTATACCGATGCTCTTCGCCAGAAAAGAATGCGCCCAGGCTTATTTGCCAATTCTTTGGGAACATCAATGTAAACCAGGCATTGGCATAGCCGTTCCAATAGGTGTGTTTCCCATACTGCCGAGAGTTTTCATGGTTACACACGATACCACTTTGGGCATTTACGTGTAGCCATTTTAAGAGCATCTTGTTATAATATAAGTCTAATGAGTATTTATTGTAGCTGCCGAAGTTTTCGCTTGTGCGATATATGGTTTGGCTGTCAGACCCAATCGAATCGTACGAAGCAACAGGATTGATTTGCCAAGATCCTGACAGGCTGATGGTAAAGTTGTTCCATAGCGTCTGTTGCAGTTGCAGACGGTGGTTATAGGGGGCTTTTAAGTAAGGATTGCCCACATAAAAGCTGTAAGTGCCTGTACGTTCGGGTGTTGGATTGAGGCTTTTCCCCAACGGGTATCTCGAATAGGGTGAGTATGTGAGTGTCAGGCGGTGCCCTTTGCGGCTGTCGAAATTATATTGCATGGCTGCAAAAGGGAATACGCCGGTAGAACGGAAGTGTGTGTCGGGGTCGTCGGTAGAGAAGTTGTGACGAGTATCGATATGCTCGATACCTACTCCTGCTTCATAGTAAAAGTTTTCATCGAATAACACTCCCGATAGTTTTACGTATGCAGAATAGAGATTTTCTGTGTATTTATAAGGTGATATTGTGCTGTTTACTGGTGTATTATCTGTTTGCAGTAGTTCGTAATAGATGTTTTCGCGATTTGTGTTCAGGTATTTTAGACCGGCGCCCAATGCCATCTTGTTGGCAAATCGTTTCAAAAACTGTATTTGTGGATATATTACGGCTTGATTGATGGGATTATCGGTATAAATATCCTGTACGGCGCCGCCGGCAAATATACTGTTCATCGACGTCTTTGTATGTTGTACGGCATTCAGATATTGCAAGTCGGCTTTCAGAAAGGAACCTCGTTCGTCGATATTCCATTGATAGAATACATACCCCATATATTCTCTATAAAAATCATTCGTACTCATATCGATACTCTCAGGGAAAAGCAGCTTCGATGTATTTTCGGTATATACGGTATGATTTCGGCTGTTCCCGGTGGGGCGCCAATAGAAATTGAAACGTCCACCTATTTTGTGATGCTTGTTTATGTTGTACGTAAGTGTTTGGTAAACAACGTAATTATGAGTGTGTTGCCACGGTTCTATCTGGTTTGTGAACTTTACATGACTTCCATCATTGTACGTATATGTACTTCTTTTTTCATAAGGGTGCCTCATGTAGTCGTTGTAGGAGAAAGAGGTAACCGATTCTACTTTCCCTAACTTCGCCATGACATATAAGTAAGGATACGAACAAATAGATTGCTTTGCCATTTCCTCTGCTGCTGTTATGTTTACAATGGCTCCGTTATCCAGCTTTTTTTTCAGTTTTATGCGTAGCACGCTGCCCTCAGTGGTAGCTCCATATTCTATTCCAGCAATGGGTATCAGTTCGAAGCTCTCCACATCTTCGGCACGCATCGACTGCATCATTGAGGCGGCAATATCCGACGGGACTTCCTGACCGTCGATGTATATTTTTGAGACAGCACGGCCGTAGATGGTCAGCCCGTACATGCCGGGCAGTTTATAGAGCATGTCGTAGGCCGATGAGTTGCGAGCGATGGGGTTTCCCTGCATCGAAATGGTGATGCTGTTGGGCGCGTGTTTCACGAAGTGGGCCGTTACGGTAACTTCTTGGGTGAGCAGGGTGTCGGTTTGCATCACGATGGTGTCTAAGCGGGTATCTTGTGAGAGCGTTACGTTGTGCCACGCCGTTTTCATTCCTATGAAAGAGGCACGCAGACGATAAGACCCTTTGTCGGCTTGCAGCAGATAGGCCCCCTGTTCGTTGCAGCTTGTCCCGGCTACGGGTACGCTGTCGTTGTCCGTGGTAAAGAGTACTACCGAAGCTCCCGGCATGGGGTTTCGGTCGGTCGTAACGATGGTACCTTGCAGGGTGTAGGCCGAGGCTGCAGTCGCAACAACAAAACAAACGGGGAGTAAAAAACGGCGTATCATAATTGTCTATTTTCGTAAATAAAGAGAAGTCTATATATACAAGACAAATAACCGGCTAATATGTAACATGAAAAATTAAAATATTTTATACAGTCGTATGTTTTTGTATATAGTAATGAATGACTACGATTTATGCTTTATGAATAGGTCATAGTATTTGTTGTTGCGATTGTTGTATCATCTGTTTTATGTTTGTAACAAGATAATCTGTCAAGAACTTTGTGTCAATCTGTGTATAATTCATGAAGACGATATTGTACAAGACTTTTCCTTGTGTATTGTAAGGTGTAATGAAGTTGTATTGGCTCGTTTTCATGGCGGTGAGATTTTTTTAATCTATTGTTGCGAATGTAAGTAAATGTTTTGTTAAAAGCAAATATTATTGCAATATTTTTACGGTTTATAATAGAAGCAGGAAATTTGTCGCATTCTGTGAATAACAATATCAGGCCAAGATTGGTTGAGGTATACGAGGCGTATAGAGCAGAAATGTGAGCGATTTCGATGGGATAGAGACGGTATTGATGTGGCCGATTGGGAGTGGGGCTACATCATGGATTCATAGCTGAGTGTATGGTTGGGGTGGTATATGAGGGTTACATGGCACGAAGGTCGGCATTGCCGTCGATTACTTCGCAGCCTTTTATCTCCTTATTGCCGATGCCAAATCGGTAGACGATATTAAGCCCGAAACTTCGTTGATTGTTGTCGTTGATTTCTTGCAGCGTATAGTGGTTGAGGTAGGTGGTGCTGCTGTCGGTAAAATCGGTAATGAAGTCGGTAGCTTCTAAGCGTAGGGATAGTCTGTCGTTAAAAAAGCTTTTCCCTATTGTGCCCGATACACCATAGCCGCTACCGTAGAGAGTATAGAGTGTGCGTTGACTACTGCGGTAGCTGGCGTAGAGGCTGGCTGTCCATCCGTTGCCCCAGCTGAAACTGTTGGTGAGTTGTATGTTGCCTGATAGATGGCAGACCGAACCAATAGAGTGAGAGTCGTAGCGACTGTGTGTGAGAGTAGCTTCGGCTTTGATATGCCAGCAGGGGAAAAGGGAACGGTTATAGAGGAGAGAGGTGCTGTATTGCGCGGCTTTTCCGTAGTTCTGATAGCTGTATATGATGCTGCGTCCGTCGTTGGCAATGGAGATGGTGCGGTCTAAAGCCTGAGGTTGCCAATGTGCATGAAGGATGAAGGTGAGGTCGCCGAAGAGCTGTTGTTGTAATTTTAATGAGTAGTTATAGGCCGTGTGTAGGTTGCTGTTGCCTGTAAAATAGGAGTATTCGCCTATTTTGTATGTGAATGGGTGGAGCATGTCGGGCATGGGTATTGTGGGGATTGTTGTGAATGTGAGGGTAGTAGCATAGCCCTTTTCACAATTCTCGTCGAAATGGAGTTGCAGCATGGGGGCTGCGATAAAGTCGTTGTATGTGAGTGCATTGCCCTGGTCGCCGAAGATGCTTGTGCTATGGATGTATTGTAACAGGAGCGAGGCAGTGAAGTGCAGGCGCCTGTATTGGCCGCTAAGACCGGCATGAAACGAGGCGAAGTGCTCGCTACTTTGGTGGAGGAAGTTGTAGTCTGCGAGAAGAGATTGGCGTTGTAGGTGATTGTTGTTTTTACGGGTGTAGATATATTGCAATCCCGTTTGGAGTATCAGCTTGTATGGCAGAGCTATAACGGCATCGATGGCGGGGTTTATGGCATCGCTCTTTTTGTCGCGTCGATAGGCAAACTGATGGAGGCTGTCGGGGTATAAGGCTTGTTGACTTTTTTGCCGCGAGAGGTCGTGGCGGAAATAGTGGAGAGAGGCTTCGATTTTTGAGCCTTTGTTATCGAAAAGATGTCGGTATGAGGCGTATGCACTATAATTGTGTTGTGTCTGTAGCCAATCAGTGCGCGAAGAGTCGGGGTATAGGAAGGGGGTGGTATTGAGTAGCTCTTTGCTCTCTTCCCATTTTGTGTCGCGTGGTTGTAGGCGAGCGTTGAAGTTGGCCTGTAGGATGTTTGTAGAATCGATTTCGTAGATGAGCGATTGGTTTATAAGAATGTTATTACTCCAGTGGCTACTGTTGCAGGAGTTCTGTCGGGTAGTACCATCGAAATAGTTTCGGGAAAGGTCGCGGTGCAGCTGGTCGGTGCCGTTAGGATTTATGGAAAGGTTGACGGTTGTGTGTGAGAACAGTTTTTTATAGCGCGCTGCCGCATTGAGGGAAATGTCGTGAGAGAAAGGAATGCCAAAGTCGAAAGAAGGGGTGTAGCCTGCCGATATAAGGAGACCGTCGTCGCAGGGCGCCCTGAGAGTGATGCGTAAAGCTCCTTTACCCAAATTGTGATGTTGCGTATCGGCAGGGATAACCTCGATGCTTGCCACTTGATTGATGTCGAGGCTTTTGAGTAGTGTAGCTATATCTTCTTAGGATATCTGTTGCTCTATATCGTTTATGTATAAACGAGTGATTTCTTCTCCGTAGATTGTCAGTCCCCATGTCCCTGGTATCTTGTAGAGCATCTCATAGGGAGTGGAGTTAAGGGCAAATGGATTGCCGGGGATGTTTACCACGATATTGCCATTGTTGCGGTAGCCAATGCAGCAGGCGGTGATGGTGACCTCGTGCGAGTGGTAGTCGTTGGCGGCCATGTATATGGTATCGGTAGCTGTGTCGGTAGTAAGGTTGATGTGTTGCCACACGGTGTTTTTGCCAATGTAAGAGGCTCGTAGTTTGTATTGGCCGGTTGTGGCTTGTAGGGTGTAGTGGCCTGATGAGTTGCTGCCGATACCTGCAACTGGAATGGTATCGTTGTCGGCAGCATAGAGTATGACCGAACAGCCGGCAAGGGGTTTACCGTCGGGAGTGGCTATACACCCTGATAGGGTGCAGACACGGGCAAAAGAGAATATTGGGAGTAATAAAAAAATAACAATGAGCGCAGTTGCTCTGGTGATACTGGGAGTTGTTGCGAAGAACTGTATGCCGGTGTGTCGTTCGTGGTATGTATGGCGTGTGGCAGTTGTATGGCGCATAGTGTCGTATTAGGTTTTTTAGTGACAGCCTTGTCACGGAGGCAGAACCGTAACAAACCTATTCGCCACATATGTGGCAAGTAGGCTTGTCATATTTCAGCGCAAATGTAAAGAATGTTTCTAGAAATGCAAATTTATTGAATATGAAAATTGAGCGATGGATATTTGTAACTTATACTTGTTTCTTGATAGAGATGTAGGTATGCTATATCTACTTTATTGAATCTAACCTCTTGTTGCTGAGCCTTGTTAATCGGTCTCTTGTAATAACTGGTCTATCTCGTACTGGAAGTGGCAGTGAGAGATGGTGATACCATAGTCGACAGGGTCTTCATAGTCGTCGTTGACAATAAAGAGATGTACATTGGGATGATTGCGTATGATGGAGAGAGTCGAAGGAGGATTGAAAAAGTCTTTCATATTGTAAAGTAACGAGGTGCGTTCCTTCCCGAAGATGGGGATGAGCAGGCGTGGTGTCTCCATGAGGAGGCGTATGGAGGCTGAGATATGCTGCCGGCCGGTAGTGCGATTTTTGCGGGCAAAATAGGCCGCTCCCATAGGATGGTCAAAAAGACTTAATTCTAATTCGGGAGATGCAGTAGCTAAAAGAGAAAAAGATTCGATGTCTTCATTATGGAAACAGCGTATCTTGGCTGCATATCCTTTTTCGTCGACATCAAGAATGGCACAGTGAAAATAGGACTCAAAGTGTGTCATCATCTCATTGGGATAGAGAGCCGGGTCGTAGTAGAGACCTCGTGTGCGGCACAATGTGCGTGCATATCGCGATGCCTCTTCGTCGGGGTTGGCACCTCCGTGTATGGGATGGATGTGCCGCAGGTCGATGTCGAGTTTACTGAAAAATTGGTCGCGCATAGAGCCGAAGCAGCTGTCGGCATTGTCGGAAGGAACGCACTCTTCTTCAGTCCAATAGTAATGTAGCTTATGCCATAGGTCGCAGTGGGCATACTCTTCGCTCCAGAGCTTGGCAAGTTGTTTCCCTGTTTCACCGCCCGGAAGAGCTAGTAGGGGTGGCGGAAAGTGAAGTTGTTGCTGAGAGTTATCGTTTTGTTCTGGCTCGTATTTGCGGCGCAGTTTGTAGTGGCGTACTACGTTACTCTCTACGAAGCGAGTAGTACTGAAGTGCTTGAACAGTTGTTCGGTAAGCCCTATAAGGCATTCGCGTTGTGTGTTGTAAAAGTGTGTTCTTATCATTTCTGATTAGGATGTTGCTCTATTTGCATTTGTGGTCTATCAAATAAATAACACGTCACGCTTCGCTATTGTTCCATATGGTTATAGAAAATAATTACAGGAAAACAAACGGGACATACCTTGCACCGGTATGTCCCGTTTATCAACTTTACAATCATATAACCTAATATTTCAACTGCTGCGGGTTGTGGTGAAGCACATCGTCGCATCGCGCGGAGATGATACCTGCCCGGGTTGTTGTGATGTTAACCGATGCAAAGGTATAGGCCTGCCGGGTTGTAGACAATAGCTATATGAAGTGATTTTGACAGTTGTGACTACCTATTTGTGGGTATCAGGGTGGAAAAGGGGAAATAACGTAGTCTTTTTTGCGGTGAATAATGTTTTTTGTGCGTTGGAGATGCTAAATATAGCTTTGCAATATGGTTATGATTTGGTAGAAAATATGTAATTTCGCCGCTTGATTAGTTATAATCTGAATGGACGTTATGATGAAACGAAGCTATTGCATTTTGTGCTTACTTATGCTCTTGCCTGTGGCAATATCGGCCCAGAAACGAGAGCTGTTGCCCTTTGCCGATTTTGAACAATGGGTGACCCGCAATATGAAAGAATCGAAGATTTTAGGGGGGCGGGAGCGTACGCTCTATGCTATAGCTCCTACTACCACTATAGAAGGAGCAAAGGCCTATCGTAACATGGGAGGGTCGCCATGGGCTACCTCGAATGCTTATGCCAATGTGCTGGGTATCGTGAAGGCAAGTTGTACGGTTGTGCCTGAGAAACGCCCCGGAGGTGGTTGGTGTGCGCGGTTAGACTCCAAAATAGATGATATAAAGGTTTTAGGAATGGTAAACCTTGAAGTCCTGGTTAGTGGAACTATCTATTTGGGTGAACTATATGAACCTATACGTTCGGTAAATGACCCATATAGTAAGATGACAATGGGTATTCCCTTTTCTCGCCGTCCTAAAAAACTTGTGTTTGACTATCGTTTGAAGATGTCCGATAAGAACTATCGCATATATTCTACCGGGCTGAAGCCTAAGAAACAAGTCGCCGGTCGTGACAGCGCCGAGGTATATATTCTCCTGCAACACCGGTGGGAAGATGCCGAGGGTAATGTGTATGCACATCGCGTGGGTACCGGTCGTGAGCGATATACACAGTCGACCAATGGATGGGTGAATGGCCATGCCATCCCCGTACATTATGGTGATATTACGTCAAAACCTTTCTACCGCCCTTATATGGGACTTATACCTAAAGAGAAAAGCTACTTCTGCCTCAATAGTAAAGGTGAGATTGTCCCTGTTGTAGAGGTAGGTTGGGGTACTCCCGATGAGGAGATTACGCACATGCTGGTGATGGTGTCATCGGGTTGTGGTACTGCTTTTGTGGGCTCTGAGAACACTACACTGTGGGTCGATAATATTATGCTCGAATATTGAAATAGTTTATATCCTGTAGAGATGATAGCTGCTGAAATAACGATGCCTGCCCCTTTGTGTCCCGGCGATACCATAGCCCTTGTTTCGCCATCGAGCAAGGTGAAGCATGAATATATTGACAATGCTGCCGCACGATTGCGCTCATGGGGATATGAAGTGCTGATAGGTGAGCATGCCTATGGTGCGCATGGCAACTTTGCCGGTACGCCGGCCGAACGTCTTGCCGACTTGCAAGGAGCTCTTGTCGACCCGTCGGTGAAGGCTATACTTTGTACCAGGGGCGGATATGGCGCTGTGCATCTGTTGGAGTCGCTATCGCCTGAAGAGATACGTCGCCATGCGAAGTGGTTGATAGGATTTAGCGATATTTCGGCATTACATGCTGCCTGGTTGCGAGCCGGGGTGGCTTCATTGCATGCTCCTATGTGCAAACATATTGCCGAGGAGGCCGAGTCGCAGGAGTCGACCTGCTATTTGCGTTCTGTGTTGGAGGGTCGCATGCCATGTTATACCATACCGTCGCATCCGCTGAACCGTGTGGGTGAGGTGCGGGCGCGTGTCGTAGGCGGTAACTTGGCGGTGCTTACGGGGTTGTTGCGTACGCCGTATGATGTTTTTCAGGAGGGTACGATTCTCTTTATCGAAGATGTGGGCGAGCGCACCTATAAGGTAGAGCGGATGCTCTATAACTTGGAGTTGTGTGGTGTTTTGCCGCGGTTGGCCGGCCTTATCGTGGGGCGGTTTACCGATTATAACGAAGACCCGGGCATGTGTATGACGCTTTATGAGGCTGTGCATGCCCGTGTAGCACATTATTCGTATCCTGTTTGTTTCAATTTCCCGGTGGGGCATGTGCCTCAAAACCATCCCATGATAGAGGGCGCTGTGGCAACGCTTACGGTAGCGTCGCAGGGTGTGACCTTGCGGTTTTAGAAGGGGAAGGGTTTGTTTCTTATATTGGAGGATGGGGTTTTGAGAGAGCAATATTTATGACTCCTCGATGTCGGCCTGCCATCCATGTCGTATAAGCCCCTGACGATAGGCGTGTATGTAGGGGGGGATATATGTGGTATGGCAGCGATTTGTAGAAAAATCGCGAACTTAAATTGTATTGCTTATTTAAGAGAAGAAAGTGTGTTGCGAATATGCCCCGTAAGTGGTTTGCTCTCTCCTTTATGCGAAGTTCAGACAGTGTCAAATATTTCTTTTAGGCAGGAAATTATCTTTCAATTTTGGCTTAGGTGAATAATGTCGGTTTGTATGTAACCTTGTTTATAGGTTATAGTATCTGATTCTGAAATTGGCGAGGGTGCTGAATAGATTGTGAATGTCCATTCCGATGTATCGGGAGTCTTTTTTTTCTTCCCCTTCAAATATCTTGCTTCCCTGAAAATCGTTTTCGGCAGTAGAGTATGATGTGATTTGAATGACTTCCATGAAGATTCCTTTTAACATTAATTATTTACCGAAATATTGTAATATAATGATTGATAAATATCATTAATATCGCTATTTTTGTAGTATAATAATAAAATCAGAAAGGCTATGGCACAAACTAAAAGTCAATTGGAAATCTACAAGATTATTTTGGGACGCAAAATGGTTCGTCAAATACTTGAAGAAAAAGCTGAGGAAGAAGGAGTCATTCTTAATAACAATAATGACTTTGCCAATTATTTGTATAGAAAATTTCTTTGTAAGCTCACACAAGAAATAGCATGGAAATCAGATAATACAAAATTAGGTTTATCGTTGTTTGCTAATAGTGAAGAAGATATAAATACTATTTTGACGAATCATTCAGAACATAACTGTATAGAGGGTTTTATCGACGGTGGTCCGTATGACAAAATAAAAACAATAGCTCAAACTACAAATGTTTCTCAGAGAGAATTATTAGGAAGAGATAAGATGGTAACGGAAAGGTTCTACATGTACCTTTATTTACCATTAGGAGCAAAAGTTGGATTACTTTTAATTGAGAAAAAAGGAAGCTTTAAAATAAGTACTGCCATTCAATGCTTAATCGTAGAACTGTTAAAAACTTATCATTCTGCTGTAAGGTTTGAAAGATTTGTACCACATAGCTTGATTGATGAATATAAAAATGGAAGTGTCGTTGATACGCTAACTTTTACGGATTATATGACAACAAGTGTAATTGATGGGAATGACGAAAATGCTGTTATGAAACGATATGGTGTTACTATAAAAATTACACCTCCAACTGAAGATAGAACAGACTTCAATTTGGTCAGTAATATGCTAAATGCATTGAGAGAAGCATCTATGAAATTTGGAATAGTAACAAAATCATTATCAGAATTTTCTACAAAACGTGGAACTTTGAAAAAGGAAAATAAAAGTTATTCTTTTACATTGGGTAATGACTTAAAAATAAAACCAATAATTGAAATTGAAGATGAATTTCAAGATGAGGAACTAGGTCTTTTGAAGAGAGCGGATATAAAGTCCATGTGTGATGATCTTTTAGCACAAATACGTGATGAAATATATGCTGTATAGGAGAATTTATTTTTATTATGAACATCTCAAACTTACTATATTACATTCTTAATCTGATTGTGGAAGGGCAAAAGTGGCAATATCAAAATGCTACGTGTACTAATAAAAGACCTAAACTATATTTTACTACGTTACAATGGATTGCTATATTATTAGCTGTTATTTTTGTATTAACAAATTATACTGGATTAAATACAAATATTATAGATTTTTTGCTAAGCTCATTAAGTATTATGACAGGCTTATTTCTTGCACTTATTGTTGTTGTATATGATAAGTTCAAGGAATTAGATTTTAACGTAGAAGAGGATGAAGATAAAATTAATAAAGTGAAATCTTGGAATTATCTTCGACAATTTAACGCTTTGACTTCGTATTCAATTTTTATAGCATTAATCGTTATATCAATACTTATAGGTTCACTGTTATATGGTTATCAAATAAATATTTCCGATATTCAATTTGCAAGGTCATTTAATAGTATAGATATAAATCTTACTATAAAAATAGCATTTATCATTATAGTTCGTTTTTGTATGGTCTATTTTCTATTAGACTTTTTTATTTTGACAATTTATGCGGTTAGCAGTCTGTTTCAGTTTATCAATATTGAAATGCTTTCAAAAAAGCCGCCGTATAATATAAATGAAAGAATGGTTTTATCGGATACAAAAACACTCAAAGTAAAGTATCCTAAACTTTCAATTATAGCGAAACTAATCATCTTTTTTATAGTAATGGGAATTATTGTATATGAATTTGAACCAATAAAAATAGTTATACAAAAACTACTTAGTATCAATTAGCGCTGTTCCTCATTGTTACTATCAACGCTGAAAATACAGCTCTGATAAAAAGAGACGTTTATTACTGTGGTAAAATATAGGGTATTGTTTATAGAACAACTTACTCTGTTTATGTTGATTAAATGTATTTTAGGAACAATGAATTGAAAAATGTATCCGGATATTCGCTTTCAATATTGACAAGGGAAAAACTGTATAACCTTGATTCTCAGACTATATATTCTTTAAGTGTCACATTATCTACCATTAAAGTACGGTACAAATATGATACAATTATGCCATTAAAAGCCAATAATCATAGATAAAAACCACCATTATAAAGAAAAACAAAAAAGGCGTGAAGCTTAAATAGTTTCACGCCTTCTCTTATGGAGATTTATGTTTGTCTATCTCTAGCTTACTTCACTTCCTCAAAGTCTACGTCGGTTACATTGTTATCTTTGTTTCCTCCTTGGCTTTGGTTGCCTGTCGTATATTGTGCCTGGTTGCTCGTTTGTTGAGCATTTTGTGACTGAGCCTGTGCATTGTAAAGGTCTTGTGCAGCAGATTGCAGTACGGTGTTCAACTCGCTGCTTGCGGCATCTATACCGGCAAGGTCTTCTGCCTTGTGAGCCTCTTTCAGTTTGGCAAGTGCGCTTTCTATGGCGCTACGTTTGTCGGCAGGAAGTTTATCGCCCATCTCCTTGAGCTGTTTCTCGGTTTGGAAGATCATGGCATCGGCCTGGTTGATCTTCTCGATACGCTCTTTTGCTTTTGCATCGGCATCGGCGTTGGCAGCAGCTTCGTCTTTCATCCGTTTGATTTCAGCTTCGCTCAAACCGCTGGATGCTTCGATACGTATCTTTTGCTCTTTGCCTGTGCCTTTGTCTTTTGCCGAGACGTTGAGGATTCCGTTGGCATCGATATCGAAGGTTACTTCAATTTGAGGAACGCCACGCATGGCTGCTGGTATTCCGTCGAGGATGAAGCGGCCTATTGTCTTGTTATCTTTTGCCATGGGTCGTTCGCCTTGCAGTACGACAATCTCTACTGAAGGTTGGTTATCGACAGCCGTAGAGAATACTTCGCTCTTGCGCGTAGGTATGGTTGTGTTGGCCTCTATAAGTTTCGTCATTACACCACCGAGGGTTTCGATACCGAGTGAAAGCGGTGTTACATCGAGCAGGAGCACGTCTTTTACATCGCCTGTAAGTACGGCACCTTGGATGGCAGCACCTACTGCTACTACTTCATCGGGGTTAACGCCCTTCGAGGGAACTTTACCGAAGAATTTCTCTACGATGGCTTGTATAGCGGGTATACGTGTTGAACCACCTACGAGGATTACTTCGTCGATATCGGAGGTTGAGAGACCGGCATCGGCCAAAGCTTTACGGCAAGGCTCGATAGTAGCTTGTATCAGATGGTCGGCCAATTGCTCGAATTTGGCACGTGTGAGTGTCTTAACGAGGTGTTTGGGCACACCGTTTACAGGCATGATGTACGGCAAATTGATTTCTGTAGAAGTGGTGCTGGAAAGTTCAATCTTGGCTTTCTCGGCAGCTTCTTTCAGACGTTGCAATGCCATAGGGTCTTGACGCAAGTCTACGCCTTCTTCTTTCTGGAATTCGTCGGCCAGCCAGTCGATGATGACGTGGTCGAAGTCATCACCACCCAGGTGTGTATCACCGTTGGTAGATTTTACTTCAAATACGCCGTCGCCTAATTCGAGGATAGAGATATCGAATGTACCACCACCGAGGTCGAATACGGCGATTTTCATATCCTTGTTGCTCTTATCGAGACCGTAGGCCAATGCGGCTGCCGTAGGTTCGTTGACGATACGACGGACTGTAAGTCCGGCGATTTCACCAGCTTCCTTCGTAGCTTGGCGTTGTGAGTCGTTGAAGTATGCAGGTACCGTTATGACGGCTTCGGTAACTTCTTGTCCCAGATAGTCTTCGGCAGTTTTTTTCATTTTTTGAAGAATCATTGCCGAAATTTCTTGCGGTGAGTAGAGACGGCCATCAATGTCGATACGCGGCATGTTGTTTTCGTTGCGTACTACTTTGTAAGGAACACGTGCAATTTCGTTTTTCACTTGGTCGTAGTTTTCGCCCATGAAACGTTTGATAGAGAATATTGTACGTGTGGGGTTTGTGATTGCTTGACGTTTTGCAGGGTCACCTACCTTGCGTTCGCCACCATCAACAAAGGCTACAATCGAAGGCGTCGTGCGGCGACCTTCGCTGTTGGCTATTACAGTAGGCTCGGTGCCTTCCATTACGGCTACACACGAGTTGGTTGTACCTAAGTCTATACCAATAATTTTTCCCATAGTTCTATATTTTTATTTGTTTATAATCGGTTATCTTATCGGTGGTGTGCGCCACCGACACTTCATCTTTTCCAAATCTTATGCCAAAGGGGATTGACGGTCTGTGTGGAATTGTTTTGTCAGTATTTTAAGTGGTGAGGTTGTTTTTTTGTGTCAGCATTTCTGCCGATTTGTCATTTTGAGGGGTGCGATAGCGTTAGCTAATAGTAGTGAAAGAGTGTGTGGCGGGCTATAATAGGTGTTAATTGGCAAGGGTTTATTTTTGTGTTAACTTGTCAAGGTGTATATTTGCATAACGTATACTTGTGATTATTTATGTCGTTGCGCTTTGTCATATTGCCGGTGCTGGTTGCTGCTGTTTCAACTGTTGCCGTTGGGCAGACGATAGAGTTACCCGATTCGCTTTTTCGTTTTTCGTCAGGTGGATTGCATTTGGGCTTAGATGGTAAAGAGATGCCGTCGACGGTTGTTCCCGAGTCTACTATAGAACCGTTGTTTTTGACGCCTCCGGCAGTTACCTTTAAGGATTATGTGGAGGCTCCGGCCAGTAGGAATTCGTCGCTTTTCATGGAGTTGCCCGATGTTCCGTCGGAGTTTTTTCTGCATGTTTTGTTATTGCATCTTTCTAAAGTGAAGATTCCCGGGCTGGATGAGGAGCTGGAGAAATATCGTATTATGCTGGAGAATTTCAACCGTAATCTGTATAGTGGCGGCAATTATTCGACACCGTATGTACCGGCTATTATCAGGGACCATTTCGGGGCTTCTGTGGGTGGTGTGTCGGGAAATAGCGGGCTTGTGTTTTCGGGTTGTCTAGACCCGGTGGAGGCTTATCGCCGGTATATGCAGCAGAAACGGCTCGAACGTGCCCGGCAGGTCATTAAGGAGTTTGAAGGCGATGAGTTGCCTACACGCGACCAGACGGAGGGCCTAAAGAGTGTAAAGATAAAGTTACCCGATTTGTTGAAGGAGGAGAACTTTGATGTGAAGGTGAAGGCTGATGGCAATAATCCTCCTTATAGACCTTGATGGCTATAGCCTGTAAGTTATGGGTATATTGTGGCAGAGCCAGCGCGTAGAAGGTATCAGAAAAGATAAGATAGTTTGTGAAGATAGATGAAAAGAATGGCAGGCACCATGTGGTGCCTGCCATTCTTTTGTATGTACTGTTGTGCGGTATTTTACTTGCGGTAATCGGCCAACATGTCGGCAGTGAAGTGGCTGATGAAGGAGGCATGTTTCTCTACCTCGGCTTCGCCCATATTGATGTATGTACGAGCCGATGCTGCAAACTTCTCGTTGCGGGTAGTATCGAGCAACAAGAGGTGCCCCATGATGATGTTGCCGGCCATCTCGACCAAACGACGGGCAAGGAAGTCGAGCAACTCATTGTCTTTTGTAGCAAGTACGTGTTCTACGGCAGCAGCATATTTTTCGCGCATGGCTTTCAGACGGTTGCGCAACGGCTCGAGTTCTGGCAGAATCTCGGCAGTCTCGTATTCCATGATTTTGTTGAGGAATGTACCTGTCGTGACATGGCGTATGGCGGCTACGACTTGGAGCTGGGTAGTACCTTCGTAGATAGACGTGATGCGTGCATCGCGGTAGATGCGTTCGCAGGCATAGTCTTTCATGAAGCCCGAGCCTCCGTGTATTTGTACACAGTCGTAGGCATTCTGGTTGCAATATTCGCTAGACATACCTTTTGCCAAGGGTGTGAAGGCATCGGCGAGTTTCTGGAAGGCCTTCATCTCGGCACGCTCTTCGGGCAAGAGAGTACGCTCTTTGGCAATGTCTTCCCATGTTTTATAGAGGTCGACGAAGCGAGTTGTTTCGTAGAGTAATGAACGCGAAGCGTCTAACTTGGCTTTTATGTTGGAGAGCATCTCGTAGACGGCGGGGAATTCTATAATGGCCTTACCAAATTGGCGACGGTCTTGTGCATAGGCGAGGGCTTCGCGGTATGCGGCTTCAGATACGCCGACTGATTGAGCGGCAATGCCGAGGCGTGCACCGTTCATAAGAGCCATTACATACTTAATAAGACCCATTTTGCGGCTACCGCAGAGTTCGGCACGTGCGTTTTTGAATACAAGTTCGCAGGTGGGAGAACCCTTGATACCCATTTTGTTTTCAATACGTCGTACTGTTACACCGCCGTTGTTGCGGTCGTATATAAACATAGAGAGGCCGCGGCCGTCTTTGGTACCCTCTTCAGAGCGGGCCAGGACAAGAGCGATGTGGCCGTCGCCGTTGGTGATAAAGCGCTTCACACCATTGAGGTACCAGCATTGGTCGGCTTCGCTGTATGTGGCTTTGAGCATAACGGCTTGCAGGTCGCTACCTGCATCGGGCTCGGTGAGGTCCATAGCCATTGTTTCTCCGGCGCATACGCGGGGCAGATATTTGTCTTTTTGTTCTTCGCTGGCAAATTCATAAATAGTTTCGGCGCAGTCTTGCAGACCCCAAATGTTGACAAATCCGGCATCAGCACGGCTTACCATATCGGCCGCCATGATGTAGGGAACGAGCGAAAAGTTGAGGCCGTTGTAGCGGCGGGGAAGTGATATACCCATGAGGCCGGCTTTGACGAGAGCATCGAGGTTTTTCTGAGTGCCTTGAGCATATACTACGTGTCCGTCGACAACGTGCGGACCTTCATGGTCGACATCTTCGGCATTGGCAGCTACTATTTCGCCTGCTATTTCGCCTGCTATTTCGAGTACCTTCTCGTAGCTGTCCATGGCATCTTCGTAGTTGAAGGGCGCATAGTCGTACTTTTCTGCATCGGCAAAGTTGCGCTCTCTCAGTGTCACCAGCTTCTTCATGAGCGGGTGGGTCAAGTGATGTTTCAAATCACGGTTGTCTGTATAGAAATTTGACATAATTTCTTGGTTTTAACGGATGCTGTGGTTACTTGGAGTTCTTTTTATAGTATTTGATGAGTCGCGGAACAATCTCTTCAACATTTCCGGTGATAACGTAGTCGGCTATTTTGTTGATAGGCGCGTTGGGGTCGTTATTGATGGAGATGATGATAGAGCTTTCTTGCATACCGGCGATATGCTGTATCTGTCCCGATATACCGCATGCGATGTATAGTTTGGGGCGTACGGTGACACCGGTTTGTCCTATTTGGCGTTCGTGTTCGCAATAACCGGCATCAACGGCAGCACGGCTGGCACCGACTTCTCCGCCCAATGTAGCGGCGAGATCGTACAGCATGGCAAATCCTTCACGCGAGCCCATTCCGTAACCTCCGGCAACGATGATAGATGCGCCCTTGATGTTGGCTTTCGACTTCTCCATCTGGCGGTCAATGATGTCGACCACAAAATCTGTGTCGGTTACGTATTTCGATACGTCGAGTTTTACTATTTCGCCGGTGTAAGCGGGGTCGAAAATCTCTTTTTTCATCACGCCTTCGCGTACGGTTGCCATTTGAGGACGATGGTCGGGGTTGACAATCGTAGCTACAATGTTTCCACCAAAAGCGGGGCGTATCTGGTATAGCAGATTCTCGTAAGTCTTGCCGGCTTTTTTGTCTTCGTGAGAGCCTATCTCGAGTGATGTACAATCGGCTGTAAGTCCGCTATGCAGGGTTGAAGAGACGCGAGGTCCCAAGTCACGGCCAATGCTTGAAGCACCGAGCAAGCATATTTGCGGTTTTATTTCTCTGAAAAGTCCCGTAACGATGGCTGTGTGAGGCAGCGAGGTGTAGGGATAGAGCCGTTTGTCGTCGGCTATATATACGGTGTCGACTCCGTAAGGGAAGATTTGTTTCTCTATGCCTTCGAGTTGGCTGCCTATGACAAGGGCTTCGAGCTTGCAGTTGAGGCGGGTAGCCAGCGCACGACCTTTGGTGAGCAATTCGAGGCTGACATCGGCGATGATGCCGTCTTCTATTTCGCAATATACAATGAGATTATTCATTTTTTTCTTGTTTACATGGTTTTGAATATCGCTTTCATCGCTTATCCTATGGTGTGGTTGGCAATGAGTTCTTTCATCAACTCGTCTATTTCGGCATCAGTACCGTCGAGACGCTTGCTCTCTTTGGCTTGGAATATGACGTTTTCTACGGCTTTCACTTTGGTGGGAGAACCGGCAAGACCTACTTGGTTGAGGTCGGCATTGACGTCGTTGACACTCCATTCTGCAATGTTCAGGTAGGGACGTTTCTCGTAGAGCGTGGTATCGGTGAGTTGTGCTTTTTCGCTCGGCGACTTGGCATATTTGTATTGTTGTATGCGTCGTGCGTTGCGAGGACGGCATTCATCTGCGCTACCGTTTACTGTGATGACGAGAGGAAGGGGGCAAACGACAGTTTCAACACCGCGTTCCAAGCGACGTTTTATCGTAGCTTTTCCATCGGCAACGGAAACAATCTTTTCGGCATAGGTTACTTGGGGTATGCCCAGCTTCTCGGCTATTTGTGGACCTACTTGTGCCGTATCGCCATCGATAGCTTGGCGACCGCCAATGATGAGGTCGTAATCGCCTATTTTGCGTATGGCGCAAGAGAGTGCATAGGATGTTGCAAGCGTGTCGGCGCCGGCAAATGCGCGGTCGGTGAGGACAATACCTCCGTCGGCTCCGCGGAACATGCCTTCACGAATGATTTCGGCGGCACGTGGGGGGCCCATGGTGAGGAGGGTTACTGTTGAGCCGGGATGCTCTTCTTTGAGTTGGAGGGCTTGCTCTAATGCGTTTAAGTCTTCGGGATTAAAGATGGCGGGCAGTGCGGCGCGGTTGATGGTGCCGTCTTCTTTCATCGCATCTTTTCCCACATTGCGGGTGTCGGGCACTTGTTTGGCCAGAACAACGATTTTCAAGCTCATGATTTTTGTTATTGGATATTGGATTAAAATCTTGTTTTTGTTTTCTCAATAGGCTACAAAGTTACGAAAATGATTAATAAACGCAACCATTATGGGGCAAAAAGGGTGAGTTCTCCATGTATTGCAGCTCGTATTTACGTTTTTTTGCATGTTGTAGAAAGAAGGCGAAAACGCTTAATTGTTTGAATGGTATCGGCTTGCAGTCGTAGGCCGGGTGCAGGATAGACTGTGACTGCAAGCCGTGACATTGTGCCGATGGCTTAGGCTCTGAATCCGATGCTGTTGTAAGGGGTTGGGCGCGTGGATGCGATTTTTAGCGAAGGTCGTATGGCGGCAATATCGGTTGCCTCGATGGTGCGGTAGTAGGTAAGGTCGTTGGCTTTTTTGTCTCGAAGAGTACGTTGTGCAACGGCCGGCAGGATGTGTGAGGTGATGAGTTGTTCCATCCATCGTGCATTGCTGAAGTAGCGGTCGCGACAGGCTACTGCCTCAGTTACAATCTGGCGCAAGGCATCGGCGGCTTCGTCAGAAATATAGCACCCGTTTTTTTGTATGAATTGGCGGCCTATTTGCATCAGTTCGTCGGCTGTGTAGTCGTCGAATCTGACAATGTGTGGAAAACGGCCTCGTAGACCTACGTTGGCATTTATCATTTGTTCCATCTCCTCTTCGTACCCGGCCAGGATGACGCCCATGTCGCTATCGGCCGTGGCGAGAGCCGTGAGAAGCGACTCTATGACGCGGTAGCCGAAGTCTTTGCGGTCTTGTGTGGTGTCACATAGTGTGTAGGCTTCGTCTATAAAGAGTACATTGCCTCGTGCCCGTAGCAAAAGTTCTTGCATATTACGCTCTGTTTCGCCTATATAGCGTCCTACAAGGCTGCTTCGTTCGGCTGTGATGACGTTGCCTTTCGAGAGTAGCCCCAAAGCATGGAAAATGCGACCTGTCATTTTGGCTACAGTAGTTTTGCCAGTGCCCGGGTTCCCGGTGAAAATCATGTGTGGGCTTGTGACAGGGGTGTTCGTCGCACCTAACTGGCGGCACTTCTGCTCCCACATTGTGCGCAGAGTGATAGTCTCGATAGTCTCTTTCATGGCTTGCAGTCCTATCATCTGCCGCAGCTCGGTGAGGTACTGCGTTATGGAGCCGGTGCGCAGCAGACTTGGGGTATCGATTTCGTCGGCTGTAATGGTGCATGCTACCTCGGGGTGAGCCGTAATGTCATTGATGTGCATGCTTTGCAACTTTTTGTGCAGCTCTTGCTCGAGACGACAAGCGTATTCTTGTAACTCCTCGGACTTGAAGTCAGGTAGAGTGCCGTTGGTTTGGCTTTCGGCGAGGAACGTATAGAGCTTGGTAAGAGCGTTGTCGCCAAGTTGTATGCCGCCCCGGCTTTTCAGATGTTGCGCGATAGTATATAAGATGTCGTCGATGTCATTGGCTTCGACGGTAAATCTATATTCCGGGGTGAAGTATGGCTCTATGTCGGGATACAGCTCGAAGAGCCGTCTCGTCTCGACAGGAGTACCTAATAAGACTATTTGTTCACCTTTGTAGAGATGTTGTCGCATTTTGTCGATGATAGTCCTGCCCGAAGGACTGAAAGCGGCTGAAAGGTTCTTCAATAGGTATGTGACATTTTCTCCCTCGAAGAAGGCAAGCGGTTGGCTGTTGTTGCGAAATGTGTCGTCGCCATTGTTGGTATAGGAGTTGGAGAGGTCGATTTCTTTGATAGAGCCTTGCAAGGTGCCTGCAAGCCGGATGATGGTGTTGGCGTACGTTGAGCGAGAGCAATCGTTGGTCGTTACGACTATGTTTGAAGCTTGTGTAGTGTAGTCGGCGATGCCGTTTGCTTTCAGTTTATTATAAAGCATCCTTTTATAGTAGAGAGCGAAGACCCGCTTCCGTATTGCCGATAATCCCGGCAAAAGGTTGAACCAATGGAATGACAGCTTTTCGTAGTCCTCGATGTGAGCAATGGCGCGGAGAATTTTTTCGTCGGGAGTATCGTCGGTCGAAAGCCCCGGCTTGTTTGCCAGTGAGAGTGATACAGCCGTGGTAAAATCGCTGTTTTGCGTCAGAATGAGGGTGTAGTGTCCGTTGCCCGACCAGAATAGGTCGGGGCAGAACCCGAAACTTAGCTTCTCTCCTTTTTTGCGTGGACGTATGTAGTAGTCGGTAGCTCCCACCCGGCGACAGGAAGAGTCGATGCAGATGATGTGGTAGCGGTTGTAACCGTTGTAATCGGTATCGAATGTAAGCTCGACCGTAATGGGACAGTTCGTCCCAAGGAGAGAGTCGCAGCCCGTGTCTGTATGAGCTGTAATGCATGGTATGGAGGCCTCGCCATGGGGCGACAAGAGATGGAAAGGGTATATTGTGTGGTTGCCGCAACAACTCAGGTAGGGATGTCCCGGGTCACACACGCCGCTTATGACAAGCAGGTAATCGCCGGCCGGGAGAATGCTTTTCTTGGTATTGAATCGCGACTCGAAAGATATGTTTCGTCGGGCACGGCAGGTAGCGATAGTTTGGCTGCATCCGGCTTGGAATATCGATAGAAATATGGGGCTGCTTTGGGTGTTGCAGTCGTCGTCGCCGCCGGTGTTGAGGCAAATGGCAATAGGGTTGTTGTCGCAAGCCTCATAGTAGGGAGGTTCGTCGTCGCAGCTATCGCAGATAGTGATATATTCGCGGCATGTCTTTATGGCTAGATAGCTGATGCCATGTTGTGCCTTGTCGACGTGCGGTACGTGGTAGGTAGTGCCGTCGTAGCTGATGGTGTCGCTATTGATTGGGGTAGTTGTAGATTGACATGTGTGGGTGTTGGTAGTGGAATGTATTTCTTTGTTTGTATTTTTACTCATAGTAATATTGTTTTTAGGGTGAATAAAAGGCGGGCTGCAACACACATATAGCTAGTGTCGCAGTCTGGGCTGAAAATGCCTTGCATGGGCAAAGCATAGTTGTTACGCAGCGATGAAGAAATATTTATTCTTCATGGCTGCGCTTGTTGTGCGTAAATCGGCAGGCGACAAGAGGACATAACAATTCCTCTCGTCACTGAAAAAATGTGACGATATGCTTTCTCAGAATGTCAAAGAACGCAACTTGAGCACATGGCAATCCCCGGCGGGTTATTGCCAAATGCTTTTAGTTTGTTCTTTGCGCTTTGTAAGCGTGAGAAAATCATTGTCTTTTCATTTTTGTGAAAGATACTATGAGTAATGTTAGTCTGCGTTGGGCAGCCTCGGTTTCGCCATTTGCCACGTGTCATGTTTATGTGACGAAAAGCCTTACTGCCGGTACAGGTTGCAAATATGGGGATAAATTGGATATGTTGCAAATTTCTTTTTGGAAAATACTCATATTTTATGGAAATGAGTAATTGTATTGATGCCAAACGCCTTGTTTATCGGATTCCCTGTGTAGCCAATAGAGTGTATCGTATGATTATACGATGTTTTATGGCTGTTGATAAACATTACACAATCAATGTCTGAACGGTCAATATCTCTTTGTGGTTTACCGATTGAACCTATATTGATGCGCCTTTCTGATATTCGGTGGGGGTGAGATGTCTCTACAAAAGAAAAAAGCAAGACTCACGATTGAGCCTTGCTTTGTAGTGGTGACTCCGACAGGATTCAAACCTGTAACCTTCTGATCCGTAGTCAGATGCTCTATTCAGT